>Ga0193753_10000686_pt1 | contig 32281 bp, 30 predicted proteins | sample H1c2metaG_FD_144925 | JGI IMG/M metagenome (GOLD analysis project Ga0193753, IMG submission 144925) | Soil microbial communities from a riparian zone of the East river system, Colorado, United States - H1c2 | ecosystem: Environmental > Terrestrial > Soil > Riparian zone | place: USA: East...
CGACCATCAGTGTCGAGTCGACCGACGGCCAGTCGTACAACAAGGTCCGCGGGCCGACCGGGGCGTTGAATCTCAAGATCAGCGGCCAATGCCCTTCGAATCACGGCGTGTATGGCGCCTCCGCGCGCGCCTTGCACTGGCCGGATTCCACGGGTGTCGCCGACATCGGCGACTTGCGCAGCACGGATCGTAGGTTGCCCATGCACCTGGTCTGGGTGCCGCATTCGCTGACGCCCATCGACTGGCACTCGAGCTGGAAGCAGAAGGCGGTCGCCGCCTGTAACGCGAACCTCGCGAAGCAGAAGTCCGGCGGTCGCACCGCGCAGCAGGTGTTCGCGCAACGCTGGCCGCTCAGCAAGATCGAAATCGACCGCGTCGAAGGCACGCTCAAATGCCTGAAGCTCGAATCCACCGGTCCTGGATTCGACTCCGGTGGCGGCAAGACATTCACCATGCTCAACAGCGCGCTGGTGAACATCGACTGCGAGAAATACCTGGTCGACGACTTCAAGGCGCAGTCGAAGCCGAAATCGCCGGTGAATGACTTCACCAACGGCGTCCACGTGGTGCAGGCCAACCTGACCGCGCTGCCGAAGGCCACCGCCAACGGTGTATGTGGCCTCACGCTGTCGGGCGTAATCGAGACCGACGTGATCAATGCGACCGTCACGCTGTTCTATCGCAACAACAAGGGCGGCATGACCCCGTGGCGAACCGTGAAGACCGACCACAGCAAGACCGTGTTCTTCAGCGACTACCTGGACTTCAGCAAGCCCACGGGCCCATCCGTGACAGCGGCGCAGCCCGCGGGAAACGGTGGTTTCGCGGCCACGCCCGGCAAACAGCACAACGGCTATTACCAGATGGTCGGCAAGAACATTGCATTCGAGTCGAACATGGCGAGCTTCAACTTCGACTGCACCAAGCCGTCCCCGGGGGGAATCACCACGGCCCCGAACAAGCCAACCGTGCCGCCTAACAAAGTGGTGCCCCCGGCGCTTCCGCCTCCACCGAAGAAAGGCCTCAAGAGCCACGTGCCGGCGCCCGAGCCGCTGTTGTTGCCCGCGGTGCAGGCCGCGCGTGAGTCCGCGAGCGCCCGGAAATAGTGATGACGCTTCGCAGGTCACTGGTGGTTGCGGCGGCGACATTGGCCCTGCCGATGCGCGAGGCTGCCGCGGCGGTGATTCCCGTACTGGCCTCGGACGAGACGCTCCAGGTGTCGTTGCCGCCGGATGCCCGCGCGAACGGTGCGACGCTGCAGTTCGAACTGGATGGGTATGACATCGCCGCCGTGGTGAAGGTCGCGGGTGACGTCGTTTCCATTCCTGTCGCGACGCTCGGTCTTACCACCGGGGAACACACGCTGCTGGTGATCTCCGTCAACGACAACGGCGATCTCGATACGCTCGCCGAACACACGCTCGACGTGTACCAGCGCAAGGGCGTGCGAGCCGCGGCACAACAATGGAACGTGCTGCTCGGCAGTCAATACCGCATCGCGCAGGGTCCGGACGAAGCATTCGACGGTTCCGACCGCGCGAGCAACACGGCGCTGGCGCGGTGGCAGGGTGACTACGATGGCGGTACCTGGATGGCCGGCGGCGCGTTCGACGCGCTGTACGACAGCAGCCGGACTCTCGGCAGTGAACAGTCACAGTGGCAGCTGCCCGCGTTCAACCTGCGCGCCGGGCGGAAGTTCGAGTCCGGCCACGTGGCGTTGGGACTCGGCGATGACGAGTCGCTGCCCACCAACCTGGTGTTCAGCGGTTTCAATCGCCGTGGGCTACGCCTCGAGGCCAGCGGGCTAAACGACCGGCTGAGCGCGCAGGCGTTCACGCTGCACTCGGATCCGGTGACGAGTTTCGACGCGAGACTGGTGCCGTACGACACCACCTCGAGCGTCGTGGGAGCGCACGCCGATATTGCGCCGCTCGCGCGCAACCCGGAAGCGCTGTTGCTCAGCGCGAGCTGGCTCGACGGCGACAGCGATCTCGGCGGAGTTGGAATCTTCATGCCGGGTCTCGACACCGATATACCGCTCATCGTTGGTGGCAGCGCGTGGACGGTGGCGCTCGACAGCTTCGGCCTCGGCCGATCGCTGTGGCTGCATGGCGAATATGCAAAGTCGCGCTTCGATGCCGACGGCGAACAACACGGCGAGCCGGCCCGCGATGACGACGCACAGCGCGCCGTGGTCCGGCTCGCTTCGGGTGGTGAACTCACGCTGCCGGCGTTCGATCAATGGTCGCTCGGTTACGAACGCCGCCGGGTCGGGGCGCACTTCTTTTCGCTCGGCAACCTGCTGCTGCCCGGCGATCTCGACCTGCAGCAACTGCATGCGTCGATGTACGCGCACGGATTCGGGATCGAGATGCAGACCCTCGATCAGCACACGGATGTCGATGACGATCCGCTGCGCCCGCGCGTCGACAGCGACCAGCAACGCTACGGAGTGACTTACACACCGGCGACGGCCGACCCGGCCGCCAACCCGTGGAAGTGGTTAGGCCTGCCATCGGTGAGCGCGGGCTACGAGGCCACCGCGAACACCCAGCGTTCGACCGACATGCTGCTCGCGGGTTACGACCTCGACAACCGCCAGCGCATCGTCTCGGGTGACGTGAGCTTCGCGCACAGCCGCTTCACGCTGGCGCTCAACGCCCAGCGCGTCGAGCGTGACGATCGTTCGCGGGCACTCGTCGTCGACGACTTCGTGCTGTACGCACCGCCGCCGGATTCCACCGAGACCCTGTGGGGCATCAGCGTCGCCTGGTACGCCAGCGAGCGCTTCACCATCGCGCCGCAATGGCAGCGCTCGCGGCTGCGTGATCTGCCCGACGGCGCGAGCACCGACAATGACCTCTGGTCGCTGCAGCTGCAGGCGGCCGTGATTCCGGAGGTACTTTCGGTGCAGCTGGGCTGGAGCGACTCGAACGACGCGCAACGATTCTTTGAACTGCCGCAGGACAGCCAGCGACTGAACAGCAGCAGCGGCACGCTGGACATCAGCTACCGCATGCGCACCGCGAATGCGCTGTGGCCGGGCATCAACTGGTATCTGCGCGGCGCCTACGGGCGCACCGCGCTCAACACGGCGGCATTCGCCCAGGCGGACAGCCAGTGGCAGGCACAGCTGTCTTTCGAGCTCGACTGGCAGAAGGCACCGTGAACATGCGCAACAGCATCATCGTCATCATCGCGTGGTTGGTAGTGCAAAGTGCACCCGCGCTCGCGGCGATCACGCAGGTGCGCAGCGCGCCGGCTCGCGCCACGGTGGTAACCGGGCAGGATCAGACGCTGACGGTCACGTGGGTGATCAGCACCGATACGACACACACAACCGGCGCGATATCGGCGTTCGGCGAGTTCGTGAACGCCAGCACCGGCGTGTCGCTCGATGATGGCAACCGCTTCACCGTCGGCTCCAATGCCGGTGCGGGGCCGCTCACGTATCTCGAAACCGTGACCATCACTGCCGCCCAGGTCGTGGCTTGGCGAAGCCAGGGCGTGCGGCTCGTCGGCTACCGGCGCGTATTCCAGTCGGCGGCTGGGGTGCCAGTGACCGGTCAGTGGCTCATCGACCTGCGCGTCGCCGGCCTCGAAGGCGCGCGCGAGGCGCCCGGTGGAGAGTTACGCGTGCAGCGCATCGATCTCGATTTCACCACCGGCGCGCGAATCGCGGTCGTGGATCGCAACGCACGCCTCGGCGCGCGCGTGGCGATCGCCTATTCAGGAAGCGGCACCTTGCGCGCGCGCTGGGAAATCGCCGATCCCGCCAGCCAGGGCCAACTCATGTACCGCCTGCTGTCGCTGGTGCGCGAGCCACTCGGGGGAGGGCAGGTCGCCAATCTCAGCTATCCGGCGCTGCCGACGCTGACGAGCGGCCGGTATTCGCTGCGCTTCTGTATCGAGCAGGACGAAGCACCCGGCGCGCAATGCGCCGACACGGCGACGACCGTGCAGGCTATCTACCAAGTCTTGCCAGGCGAGTCGGCCGCCATCATCCGCGGTGTTTCGCCCGCGAACCAGGATCTGGGTGCGAACGAGCCGTTCCGCTGGCCCGTGGTCAGCGGGACCACGACCTATCAACTGCAGATTTTCATACCCGCAACCATGCCGGACACTGATCCGCAGTTCGTGACGGGACTGCTGCTGCCCGGGACCCTCTCATCGGCGCCGCTCAGCGAGCTCACTCGCCGCAAGCTGGTTGCCGGCCAGCGTTATCTCTGGCGGGTGACCGCCCACGACATCGATGGCCGCCTTATCGCGCGCAGTGATCTTGCGCCGTTCGTGTTCCGGCCGTGACGACCGGCATCGATGAAGCGGAGGCGAAATCCCGCCGCTGGCTCGAGCAGATTGCACTGGGCCAGGAAGCGGCACTCGAGCAGTTCTACCGGCACTACCACGGCCAGGTGTGTCAGTTCGCGCGCCGGCTGGTGAACAACGACGCCGACGCGGCCGAGATCACCAATGAAACCATGATGGAAGTGTGGCGTGCCGCGACGCGTTTCGCCGGCGAATCGCGCGTAAGCACCTGGTTGTTCGGCATCGTCAATCACCGCGCAATAGACTTGCTGCGCCGTCGCCGCCGTCGCCATGAACACGCTGACGAATTGACCGACGTCGCTGACGATGCACCGGCGTGCAATCTCAGTGACGTCATCGGTGGTGCGCAAGACGCGCGCCACGTGCGCAACTGCGTGCAACAGCTTCCCGAGCGCCAGAAGGCCGTCGTGCACCTGGCGTTCTTCGAGGACCTCTCTTACCCGGAAGTTGCACAGGTGCTCGATGTACCGGTCGGCACCATCAAGACCCGCGTCATGCACGCGAAGCAGAGGCTGCAGCACTGCCTCGCCGGGTTGTTCTCCCCACTGCGAGGTTCGGCATGAACGCTCCCGCTCCGTTCGATGTGAGCTCCCTGATCCCGTGGTACCTCAACGGCACGCTCTCGGAGGCGGAGCGAGCGCAGGTGGAAGCGTTCCTGCGTGATTCACCGGACGCCGAGCCGCAATTGCAAATGTGGCGCGCAGTGCAGCTGGAGGCGCGCGCGCAAGTCCCACCGCAAATGGGCGTCGATCTCGGTTGGCAGCGACTGCGACGGGATCTCAAGCGCGAGCGGGGAGGATCCATGCAGATGTGGCGCATCGCGGTGGCCGCGAGCGTGCTCATGATCTTCGGATTGCAGATGGCGATTCTGCTGCGCCAGGACATGGGCTCTCGCTACCAGCCTCTGTCCGGCACCGCCGCCATCCCGGAAGATGCCTGGCGTGTTCAGGTGCGTTTCGCCGATTCCGCCGCCGTGTCGGATATCAACGCGTTGCTGCTGCGTTTCGATGCGCGCTTGATCGACGGCCCGTCGTCGCTGGGAATCTATGAGCTCGCGTTGCCGCGTGCCGCAGCCGCCAACGCGCAGGTACTTCGCGCCCAGCTCACGGCCGAACCGCTGTTGCTCCAGGTGGTCGTCCTGCCATGAGCACCGCGCGCTGGTTTCGCGGTCTCCCGATCGCCGCGTGCTTCATCTTCGCGACGGGTGCGCACGCACAAAGCTCGACGGCCAAACCCAGGAACCCTTCTGGAACGCTGACGACGCCGCCGCGTTCACCACCTCCATCGGATCGAACCGGCGATCTCATCACGCCGCCGCGCACACCACCGCCGCGCACGCCGCCCGCGCGGACGCCGCAGACGGATATGTCCCGCGCCGAGCCGGAACCGCCCGCCGTTGATCCGGTGGCGCCGCCGTCTCCGACTCCAGCCGACCTTGACGTCGCGCAGGCTCCGGCCTCGAGAATCACCGCCTCGTTGCGACGCGAGCTGCTGGTGGCGTCGAACGACATCACTGAGGCCGACGCCCAGCGCGCCTGGATGCAGTCGCAGGGCGCGCAGGTCCTGCGACGGCGGACACTCGCAAGCCTGGGATGGGTCATCACGGTCTATCGCCTCGCGCCCGATGCGGCCCCCGCAACGGTGATCGCCGCGCTCGTACAGCAGTGGCCCGGTGCGATGCCGGAGAGCAACGAGCGTTACCCTGGACTGGAAGGCGCCGCCTCCGCGTTGCCCGTGGAATACGCGGCCAGGTTGATCCGCTGGCCGCCGGCCGGTTGCAGCCGCAAGCCGCGCATCGCGATGCTCGACGGCCCGGTGAATACGAGGCTTCGTGAATTTTCCGCGGGCAAGCTGACGTCGGTGGCATTCACGCCGCCGGCCGGCACGCCTAACTACAATCACGGTACAGCGGTGGCCGCGGTGCTCATGAGCCAGGGTCCGTCGCCGGGCCTGCTGCCGCAGGCAGAGTTGCTGCTCGGTGTCGTGATGGTGGACGAGGACGGCAAGCCGTACACCACGACGGAGTGGATCCTGCGCGGGCTCGACTGGGTGGTGGGCTTGTCGCCGCCGCCGGCCGCGCTGAACCTGAGTTTCGGCGGCCCGCGCAGCGCGCAGTTGGCGCGCGCGCTGGATCGCGTGCTGGCCGTGACCCGCGTCGTCGCGGCGGCGGGTAATGACGGGCGGAACGCAGCGGTCTTTCCCGCGAGCCACCCGGGCGTCATCGGTGTGAGTGCCGTCGATGCCCGTGAGCGACGATGGCCTGCGGCCAACACAGGCGAACACGTCGCCATCGCCGCGCCCGGCGTCGATGTGTGGACCATCGATGGCGCGGGCAGCGGCTACTACGCCAGCGGCACCTCTTTCGCGACGGTTTTCGTGACCGCCGCGATTGCTCTTTCCGCGCCAACGCAGGCGCAGGTCGTCGAATGGCTGCCTCTTCACGCGCGCGACGCCGGCGCACCACGACGCGACCCGGAATACGGCTACGGCGTCCTCACTCTGAACGAAGGATGTGCTCCATGATCAGGAAATGGATGGCAGGCGCCTGCCTGCTCGTCGCGGCATTGCCCGCGCATGCGTTGAAACTCGAAGGGTTCACGATCAAGCAGGTGGTCATCGGCAACGACTACCCCGCCATACACGTGAAGTTCGATCGCGCGGCCGACAACTGGCTGGTGGTGACGAACGATCTGGTGAAAGTCCAGGTGAAGTACGAGATCACCGTGAAGGCGGCCTATGCGCTGCGGCCAGACTCGACCGTGACCGTGGATCTCGACGGGATGGTCAAGGAGGTGCCGTTGCTCTCCAACAGCAGCGGCTACGGCGAATTCCACACGGGGACCGTGACATTCAGCCGTGCCGGCAACGCGCTCAAGGAGATTCGCGCAGCGGCGCTCGCCACATGCCAGCTCATCCGCGGCAACGGTGGACTGCCGTCCAAGGAACACCGCATCCCGAAGACGTTTGTGTCCACGGCCATCGCGGACACTTCGACCACCGCCCCCGCGTTCACCGAGGCGACGGCAAGCGCGAACACGATTGTCCGTGTCGATCTGGTCTGTGACCGCGACCCGGACTGGCATCAGCCCATCGAGCCACCGGGGTTGGGAGTGGCCACTGAGCGCACTTCGTTCCGGCCGATCTCCATCGAGGTGTTCCTGACAACCTTTCAAAACCAGGTCACCCACCCGACTCCGGGCACGAGCTGCAAAAAGCTCCAGGTCAAGGTGCGCATCGAGACCAGCAAGGTCGGACAGTTGTCTTACAAGTTATGGCGCCAGCCGGGCGAGGCGCGTGCGCGAACCAAGTTCGTGGATTTTCACGACAGTGGTCCGTTCAAGGGGCGCTTCGTCCTCGAAGAGGTATTCGTCGATACGTTCGACGCGACCACTTACGTGCAGTACATGGCGGAAACCGCCGCCAACCCTTTCGGGGTGTCCACGCAGTGGAAGGACATCCACATCCAGTGCACCGGCCCCGGCGGTGGTGGTTTCACCGGTGGAGGATCGTCCGGCGGCTCCGAGCCGCCTGCGAAACCAGGCTTCAAGGCACCGACGCCTGTGCCGCCGCCGCCGCCAGTCCCGGCAAACAAGAAGACTCCTCCGCGCGCGCCACCGGGATGAAATGAACCGCGCATCGCCGGCCTTCGACTGAGGTTGGACACAATTTCAACCTCGAGGATCCCGACATGAGCGTTACATCCAGGAATGCGGTGCTGAGTTCCGCCGCTGCCATATGCGTCTCGATGATGACTGGCTGCGGCGGCGGCGGTGGTGGCACCGGCGCTCCGGGAGGCGGCGGTGCGCCAGTGCTGCCGGCGGCGCCCGCGGCCAACCTCGCGATCACGACCAAACTACTCCAGTTCAGCTGGACGGCCGTCCCCGGAGCGACCAGCTACCGGCTCATGCGCAATGCCGACGGCATGTCCGGATTCACTCAGGTGGGCGGTTCGCTCGCCGCCGGCGCAACCAGCGCCAGCCTCGAAGTGCCGGTGCACCTCATCGACTGGCTGAATGCCCGCTATCACATCGACGCCTGCAACGCGGCGGGATGCACGCCATCGGCGGACCTGTCGTCCATGAGCGGCTATCTTCAGGCGGCGGGATATTTCAAGGCATCGAACCCCGGCAATGGCGACAACTTCGGTCGCACCGTCGCGTTGAGCCGCGACGGCAACACATTGGCTGTCGGCGCTCCGCACGAAGATAGCGCGGCACAAACCATCGGCGGAGATCAGGCCGACAACACCGCGAATGCCTCTGGCGCGGTGTATGTGTTCGCGCGCTCGGGAAACTCGCAGTGGATCCAGCAAGCCTATGTGAAAGCCGCCAACGGCGAGACGAACGATTCTTTCGGCTACACGCTGGCGCTCAGCGGCGACGGCAACACGCTGCTGGTCAGCGCTCCCGGTGAAGACAGCTTCGCCACGGGTGTGAACGGCAACGGGCTCGACAACACCGCGGGTCAGGCGGGGGCCGCCTATGTATTCACGCGCAATGCCGGCACATGGAGCCAGCAGTCTTACCTCAAAGCCTCGAACGCCGAGGCGGACGACTACTTCGGTTACGACGTCGCGGTGAGTGCCGATGGCAACACGGTCGCGGTCGGCGCGCCGGGCGAGGACAGCAGCGCGGATGGCATCGACGGCCAGCAGTTGAGCAATTCGGCCGCGCAGGCGGGCGCTGTCTATCTATTCTCGCGCAGCGGTGGTGCGTGGACGCAGCAGGCCTACGTGAAGTCCTCGTTCTCGGGTGGCACGCACATGTTCGGCCACGATCTCAGGTTGAGCGCCGCCGGCGACGTATTGCTCGTCGGCGCGACCGGTGAGGGCAGTGGCGCCACGGGCGTCAACGGAGTACAGACCAACAACAACCGCCCGGAGTCCGGTGCCGCCTACGTGTTTCGCGCCACCAACGGGGTCTGGAGCCAGGAGGCTTATCTGAAAGCTTCACGTGCGCTCACCGGCATTGAATTCGGCGGCGCGGTGGCGCTGAGTGGCGACGGCAACACCATCGCGGTCGGTGCGCGGCTCGAAGACAGTGGCGCGACGGGGATCGATGGAAACCAGGACGATACGGCCGCCACCAGCGCCGGCGCGGTGTACGTGTTTGCCCATGCTGGCGGCGCCTGGGCACAGCAGGGTTACCTCAAGGCTTCCAATACCGATGCGCACGACCTGTTTGGCAGCGCACTGGCACTGAACGACGACGGCAGCACGCTGGCGGTAGGCGCGGTGCAGGAGGCCAGCCAGACAACTGGCATCAACGGCAACCAGCTCGACAACTCGGCCATCGATTCCGGAGCCGCGTACGTGTTCGCGCGCAACGGCTCGGCGTGGACGCAGCGCAGCTATCTCAAGCCTAACTACGTCACGGCGACGGACTACTTCGGCTACAGCCTGTCCCTGAGCGGCGACGGCAACACGCTGGCGGTGGGACTGTTCGATGACAGCGCGGCAAGCGGCGTCAATGGCAATGCGAATGACGACAGCCTCGCGGGATCCGGCGCGGTGTACCTGTACTGATCGGCAGCTTGGCGGGGAGGGTGCGTAAGCACCCTTTGCCGCCAGCTTCAGGTTTTTTTCACGAACTCCGACTTGAGCTTCATCTCGCCGATGCCTTCGATGCGGCAGTCGATGTTGTGGTCACCCTCGACGAGGCGAATGCCCTTCACCTTGGTGCCCACCTTCACCACCGACGATGAACCTTTGACCTTCAGATCCTTGATGACGGTGACGCTGTCGCCGTCCGCCAGCACGTTGCCATGCGCGTCGCGCACGTCGGTAGCGCTATCGGGCGCCGCGGCCACGGCCACGGCCACGGCGTCTTTTGACCATTCGTGCCCGCATTCCGGGCAGACGAGCATCGCGCCGTCTTCGTAGGAGAGGGCGGACGCGCATTTCGGGCAGGCGGGTAGCGTGGTCATGGCGAAGTGTAACGATTGCAAGCGCTGCTGATAGGTATTCACGACGATAGCCGCGCCAGTCACGAGCCCATAGCCTTGTCCGCATGTCAGTCTCCAGACACGCGCTGCAGCGCACGCAGTACACCTCCGATCCATCCTCTGAGCGCGAGAAACTGCCTGCGGCAACGCTGCCCGCAGTCACTCTGCTCAGCGGCCGGCAGATGCCGGCGCTCGGTCTCGGCACCTACCAACTCAAGCATCACACCGTCGAGACGGTGACGCAGGCGCTCGCAGCCGGCTACCGCATGTTCGACACTTCGGGGGACTACCACACCCAGCGCGGCATCGGTGAGGCGCTGCGGGACAGCGAGGTGCCACGCGAGGCTATCTACCTCGTGACCAAGATAGAAGAGACGGATGATGCATTCGAAGCCACGCGCGCGAATCTCTCCGAGCTCAGGCAACCGTACGCAGATCTCGTGCTCATCCATCGTCCACCGGAACGCGGCGTCGGTGAGGCGCAGTGGCAAGGCCTGCGGCGCGCGAAGCGCCTGGGGCTGGTGAACGACATCGGCGTGTGCAACTACTCCATCGAGCAGATCGAGGAGCTGGTCTATCGCACCGGCGAACTACCGGCCGTGAACCAGGTGGAGTGGAGCCCGTTCGGCCACAGCCCGAGCATGCTCGACTTCTGCCACGACAACGACATCGTCATCCAGGCATGGAGCCCGCTCACGCGCGCGCAGCGTCTCAACGACAACAAGCTCTGTGCCATGGCCGCGCGCTACGGCAAGAGCCCGGCGCAGCTGTTGATCCGCTGGAACCTGCAGCTCGGAGTGGTGCCGTTGCCCAAGGCGAATCATGCGCAGCACCAGCGCGAGAACCTCAACATCTTCGACTTCGAGATCGGCCAGACGGACATGGTCAAGTTGCGCACGCTCAACGAGCACTATTCGGCGATGGGCAAGCTGCCCTACGTGTAGTCAGGCCGCCGGCCACTCCAGCGCAAGCTTCGCGCCGCCGAGACTGGTGCTGGCTTCGGCGATGACGCGTCCGCGATGCAGGGCCGCGATACGCGCGACGATGGCGAGGCCCAGCCCGAATCCGCCCGTGTCGCGATTGCGGCTGGTATCCAGCCGCGTGAACGCCCGGAAAATGGCCTGGCGATCGCTTTCCGGTATTCCTTCCCCATCGTCCTCGACGACGACCCGGTAGAGATCCCTGTCGCGCATGACGGTGATGTTCACCTTCTGCTTCGCATAGCGCAGCGCATTGGCCAGAAGGTTGCTGAGCGCGAGCTCCATGAGCCGCGGCTCCATCCAGAGGGTCTCGATGCCGCCTTGTTGCACGGTGGTGACGCTGCGCTCGTGCGGCGGGCAGGCCAGCAATACCTGCCGCAGCCACGGTGCGAGCGGAACGGTCTGGCAGCTCATGCGCAGCCCGGGATGATCGAGGCGCGCATAGTCGAGCATGTCGGAAATCAGGTCGTCGATCTGTTGCACGTCGGCGTTTACGGCGCGCAACTGGCCGCGCAACGATTCGTCGACTTCACCTTCGAGCACGGCGGCCGCGAACCGCACGCGCGCCAGCGGCGTGCGCATCTCGTGCGAGAGGGCGGCCGTCATCTCCTTCTGCGACTGGATGAGCTGGCTCACGCGCGCGGACATGTCGTCGAGGTTGGTGGCGAGGCTCGTGAGCTGCGTGGTGCGCCGGGCCGTGTCGAGCGGTTCGCGATAGTCGGTCGCGAACTTCTGCGAAGCGACCGTGAGCACGCGCAGATCGCGGAGCAGCGGCCTCAGCCACAGGCCGACGATCAACAGGATGGAGGCATAGAAGAGCACCGGAAGGAACCGGATCATGCGGCTTTCGCGCGCCGGTTCGAACGGCCCCAGGCGAATGGCGCCCTGCAGCGCATTCGAATGCCAGAGGTAATAGAGGCGGCCGGCGTCATCCTCCAGCGCGCTCGGTCCGGCTTCGAGCGGCGTGGCGCTCGAGATGTCGGCGGCGTCGAGCACGTCGAGCTCGAGCTTCAGTTTCCCGGCGAGGCGTGAGGCGAGCGCGGCGCGCTCAGCGGTCGGAACGGCGGCGAGTTGCGATTCCAGGAGTTCGAACGTGGAGACCAGCCAGGGGTCCGCGACGCGCACCTGCCGCGACTGCAGCGCGGAGAAACCCAGGTCCAGCAGGATGGCGACCAGCAACAGTCCACCGGCGAGAACCACGTACGAGCGGATGAACAGCCCGCGATGGCGGGCCTGCAGCCATTGCTTCATTCCCAGGCGTCGGGGACTAACAAGTACCCTTTGCCCCACACGGTCTTGATGCGCGTCGGCGCCGCGGCGTCGTCGCCGAGCTTGCGGCGCAACTTGGACACGCGCCCGTCGATGGAGCGGTCGAGGCCGTCGTAGTCGATGCCGCGCATGGTGCGGAACACTTCGTCGCGGCTCACCAGCTCGCCGGCGCGATGCGCCAGCAGGCTCAGCAGCTCGAACTCCTGCGTGGTGAGCGGCACCGGCTGGCTCTGCAGCCAGACTTCCCGCGAGGCTTCGCTGATGCGCAACGCGCCGAGCGTCAGGTCCGGCTTCGGTGCGCCGCTGCTCGGCGTGATTCGTTCGGCGCGCCGCATGAGCGCGCGCACGCGCGCCAGCAGCACCATGGGATCGACGGGCTTCATGACGTAGTCATCGGCACCGGCTTCGAGGCCGATGACAAGGTCGATGTCGGTGTCGCGCGCGGTCAGGATGAGGATGGGCACGTCATGCAACCGGCGCAGTTCGCGGCAGATGGTGAGGCCGTCCGTGCCCGGCAGCAGCAGATCGAGCAGCACCAGCCGCGGCTTCTCGCGCCCGAATCTTTCGATGGCGCGATCGCCGCGTTCTTCCACCGCGACACGCAAGCCGTTCTGCTCCAGGTAGGTGGCGGTCAGTTCCGCCAGGCGTGAGTCATCTTCGATCAGCAGGATGTCGACGCTCGGGGTGTTCATAGGACGTCCCACACATGCCGCGTGCGCCGCTCGCGCCGCCGGTCATCAGAGCCCACGCGCAGCACCTCGATTTTCGCTTCGGCGACTCGCTCGGTGCCCGCGGTTGGCGAGAGCCAGAACACGAAGTCTTCACTGACCACGCGCTCCTGCGTGTGTTCACCCGAATCCGCGCGCGGCCAGCATCGCAAGGGCGTCGGCCGGGCGCTGTCGTTCAGGCAGTATTCGGCCGCGAGCGCGCTTTTCCAGCGGACGTCGAAGCTGATCATGCAGGCAGTCTCATCCTTGTCGATGACGCACAGCAAGGGCTTGACGATGAGCCGCACGGGCGGCGGGTCGGCGGCGCTGGCGCTCATGGCCACGACCAGGCTGCCGGCGACGAAGATGGTGAGGCGCGTGAGCATCAGAACTGCCAGGCCATTCCGGCGAAGTAACCCAGCACCTGCTTGTCCTCGACCAGCGGGCTCAACGCCACGCTGTGCTGCAGGCGCTCGTAGTTGGCGGAGACCGCGATGCGAATGGTCTTGGTCAGGTAGTAGCTAGTCCGCACGCCCGCTTCCCAGCCGATGCCGCCGTCGACTTCGTAAGCCGGCAGCAGGAACGAGGCCTCATCGTCGTGCACGCCCCAGTAGTAGTCGCTGAGCGCCGCGCTCTTGTACGACACGCCCACGGCGGGCGAGACCGACCACCTGCCATGGACCCAGCGAAAGCCGTAGTCCGCGGATATTTCGTAGCCATGGTGTGTGCCGCTGACATCGTGGAAGGCGCGCAGCGCAGCCATTCCCCATTCACCATCCATGAGCATTTCGATGCCGGCTTCGATCGCGTAGTTGCGCTTGGGCGGCTTGAACTTGACCGGCCGGTCCACCAGCGCGCCGGACCCCGGATCGACTGCCGGGCCCTGCACGCCATTGCCCAGGTACGAGAAGTTGATGTACTTGGTGTTGGTCTTGCCGAAGAACGCCCGGTCGCTGTTCACGCGCGCGACGAGGTTCGTGGTGATGTTCGGCCGATCGAACAGCTCGAAGCCAAGATCGAAATTGTCGAAGAACCAGCGCTCGCCGAACCAGGCGAAATCCACGTCGACGACGATGGGGATGTCCTCGGACTGGATCAGCGGATTGGTACGCTCCCCGTAACCCAGGCCCAGACCGAAGCGCCAGCTTTTCTCTTCCGGCAAAGGGCGCGGCGCGTGCGGCGCCGCGGCGGGGACTGCAACGGGATCCGCGCCGCTCGCGGGCGTCTCTTGCGCCTGCGCCACCTGTGTCCATGCCGCAACGGCCGCGATAGCCAGAACGCGCTGCAACGTGGAGACTTTCATGCGGCCATTCTAACGACGCGCGCGGCGGTGTCCGGGCAAACCCGCGCACAAAGCTGTGTGGAAACTGTGAAAAAGTGTCGTCGCAGCCGTGCACACAAATTGACGAATTCCCTCAACTGTAGCGACAGATCTTCGCAGGCCCGGAAGTAGGCTTTTCGGGGAATCATTTGGGAGTTTTTCGCATGCGTCGTCCGCTCAACTGGGTCGTAGTCTGCCTGTCACTGCTGTTTCTGCTGGCGAACCTGTCGTTCGACCGGAAGCCGTCGGTGGCCGGGCAAACAACCCGCATTGCGCTTGCCGAAAGCCAGTACACGGACGCTTTGTCCGGCGAGAGTAGCGAGCCGCAATTCGGCTATGTGCGCGCCGACGGTTCGTTCCTGCCATTGGCGCAAGAGCGCCGTGAACCGGTGGTCGCCGATGTCGACCCTGCCGTGTATGTCTGGTCGTCGCCGGTTTCAGCATCGAAGGTTCCCGCGTCCTTCTGAGTGTCACTTGAGCTTCGCCATCATGGCAATGAAGCGCGGTTCGGTGCGCAGGCTGTCGTAGTCGGGGTCATTTTCGACCCAATCCTTCTTGCCCCAGCCCTTGTTGAATACGCGCTCGAGCAGATCGAGTGCTTCCCCAGCGAGACCCGACCGGGCGCGCAGCAATGCGCCGTTGATGGTCACGCCCATGTCGTCCGGGTAGAGCGACTCCGCGCGGCGTGCCCATTGCAGCGCGCGGTCGACCTGGCCGTCTTCGTACAACGCTCCCGCGCCAAACGACAGCGCGCGCCCGTTGGCGGAGTTGAGCTCGACCAGGCGTTCGACCCGGCGCACGGCTTCCTGGTTGACCACGCGCGAGTCCTCCAGTCGCCCTAACTTCCGCATCGATTGCGCCTGCAGCAGGGGGCTCTCGAAATCCTCCTGGCGGACCTCGGCGGCTTTGCGCCACAGCTCGACCGACTTTTCCACGTCGCCCGCGGCGAAGGCCGCGCGGCCGTAGTAGTAGTAAGCGTCGAACAGGTTCGGGTTGATGCGCGCCGCGGCCTCGAAATGCCGGCGCGCGTCGTCGTAGCGGCGCTGGTTCGAGAGCGTGTAGCCACGCGACAAGTGGGCATCGGCGAGTTCCGGCGCCAGTTCCATGGCGATGCGGCTGGCGCGATCGGCTTCCGCCAGGTCCTCCGCGCGCGAGCCCCACCACTCATATAAAAGAGCGTGCAGCGTGGCCAGGCCCGCCCAGGCGGGGGCGTACTCGGCATCGAGAGCAATGGCCTGCTGGTACAGCGCACGAGCTTCATCCATGTGCGGCTGCTGCATGGTGTGCATGCGCTGGCGGCCGCGCAGGAAGCATTCAAACGTATCGACGGCCGTAGGCTGGCGGCGCACGGCGCGCCGTTCACGCGTCGACAACTCCGCGCCGCGCAGCAGCATCGCCACTTTCTCGGCGATCTCGTCCTGCATGGCGAACACGTCACCCACGTCGCGCTCGAACTTCTCGGACCACTTGTGAAAGCCCGTGGCCACGTCGATGAGCTGCACCGTGACGCGCAGCCGGTTTCCCGCCTTGCGCACGCTGCCCTCGAGCAAACTACCGACGTTGAGCCGGGCGCCTACCTCGCGCAGATCGTGATCGCCGCGAAACTGGAACGCGGAGGTGCGGGCGGCGACGCGCAGGCCCTCCACGTGGGTGAGCGCGTCGATGAGCTCTTCGGCGAGACCCTCGCACAGATAGTCCTGATCGCGTTCGGGGCTCATGTCCGTGAACGGCAGAACCGCAATGGCCGCCGCATCGTGCGTGGGAGAGGCGGCCGGCGCCAGCGGTGCGGGCGCGGGCGTCTCCACCGGCGCCGAGAAGCGATATCCCAGCCGGTGGCGCGTCTCGATATAGAGCGGCTGTTTCGAGTCGTCGCCCAGCGCCTTGCGCAGCTCCTGGATGCAGGTGACCAGCGCGTCGTCGCTGACCACCGTGCCACGCCAGACGTTCGCGAACAGTTCCTGCTTGGAAACCGGTGCGCCCGGCCGCTCGAGCAGCGCGCCGAGCACCATCGCCGCCTTTCGCGTGAGCTTCACCTCGGCGCCGTTTTCCCAAAGGCGCGCGGTACCGGGCTCGAAACGAAAGCTTCCGAAGGTGAAGTGGGTGTCCATGAGATCCCGGAGAAATCCCGGCGTTGTCCCGGGAGTCGGGAGGGGCGCCGCGGATAAGCTTTTGTCACATCGAAACCGACGAAACAAGCGTCCTCATTGAGCGACGGAAGCCGTCTGTGACTCTGGAGGACTCTTATATGAAACGTCTCGCCATCTTTGCCTACGGCCTCGTCAGCTACGCCGTGTTTTTCGCCACTTTTCTCTATGCCATTGGTTTCATCGGCAACTTCTGGGTTCCGAAGGCCATCGATTCGCCGCGCGAAGTCTCGATCGGCACCGCGTTGCTGGTGAACCTGGGGTTGCTGGGCCTGTTCGCCGTACAGCACAGCGTCATGGCGCGGCCGGCGTTCAAGCGCTGGTGGACCCGCATCGTGCCGGAGCCGGCGGAGCGCAGCACCTATGTGCTGTTTTCCTCGTTGGCGTTGATCGTGCTGTTCTGGTTCTGGCAACCCATGGGTGGCGTGGTCTGGAACATCACCGCGCCGTGGGGCGTGGACACCATGTACGCGATCTACGCCGCCGGTTACGCGTTGTTGCTGTACACGACGTTCCTCATCGATCACTTCGACCTGTTCGGCCTGCGCCAAGTGTGGTTTCAGCTCATCGGCAAACCGATGACGCCGCTCGCGTTCAAGACGCCATGGCTGTATCGCCAGGTCCGCCACCCCCTGTACGTAGGCTGGCTGATGATCTTCTGGGCGACACCGACCATGACCGTGGCCCACCTGGTGTTCGCCATCATGACCACGGCGTACATCCTCGTAGCCATCCAGCTCGAGGAGCGAGACCTCATGGCCGCGCACCCCGAATACGTCGAATACCGGAAGCGCGTGCCGATGCTGCTGCCGCTGGGTAAACGCACGCCGCCTGTAAACCCGGCCGCCCGCCCGAGCGTCTGACCCATGCATATTGATTTTTTCGATGGGGCCTACGCCAATTTCACCGAGCAGGTGATGGAGTCGATCCGCGAAACCACCTTTGGCGAAGACATTGGCCAGAACAGCTGGGTGACGGCCGACGAATATGCCGGCTACATCGATTCACTTCGGTTGAACGCAGCCTCGCATGTGCTGGAAGTAGCCAGTGGTTCCGGTGGCCCGGCATTGCACCTGGCGCGCCGCACCGGCTGTCGCGTCACGGGCGTGGACGCGAATCCGGGCGGCGTCGGCACCGCGAATGCCGCGGCGACCCGCGCGGGGCTCGCGGAGCGTTTGAAGTTCATGGTGGCGGATGCAACCCGGCCGTTGCCATTCGAGGACAACACCTTCGATGCGCTGCTGTGCATCGACTCGATGAACCATTTCCCGAATCGGAGCGACTCACTGAAGGAGTGGTGCCGGATTCTCAAGCCCGGTGGCCGGGCGATCTTCACCGACCCCGTGGTGGTGACGGGCCCTGTGACCAACGAAGAGCTGGCGGCGCGCAGCTCGATCGGACTGTTCGTGTTCGTGCCGAAGGGACTCAACGAGGAGTTGATCGTGAAAGCAGGATTCAAGCTGGTGAGTCAGCTCGACGCGACCGAGAACGCGGCCCTGGTGTCGCGCCGCTGGCGCGAGGCGCGGCAACGCTTCCGCGACGACCTGCTGCGCATGGAAGGCGCGGAGAACTTCGAAGGCGTGCAGAAATTCCTGGGGGCCGTGCACAAGCTGACCGCCGAGCGCCGCCTGTCGCGCATCGCCTACCTGGTGGAGAAGTAATGCCGCGGCTCGAACTGCTTTCCTGTTCTTCGAACGCAAGAAGAGAATAGCGGAAGTTAGACGTTCCGCGGATCACGCGCGCTCATCGCGCGAGCGCGAACTGTGAAGAAGTTCCGCAACCAGAATTCTTGCGCTGCAGGCTCACACGCAAGTCAGTCGCGGATCACGTACTGACCATGTGAATTCTTCGCGCACCAGTCGAGTCTCCGCCCTCGTAAAAGAAATGGGAGACGAGAAATGCGTGCGAGAACCTTCCGGCTCAGGGAATCCCTGGCCTTACTACTTCTGCTGGCGGGCGCCTTGTGCGCCGCGCCTTCACAATCCGCCGGCCTGCTCAAGGTGATGAAGACGGGCCTCGGGTCCGGAACCATCACCTCACTACCCGCCGGCATGATCGACTGCGGCGTGGATTGCGATGAGAACTTCATCCTCACCGCGCCCATCACGATCACCGCGACCGCGGCGCCGGGCTCGGTGTTCGTCGGCTGGCAGGGCAACTGCGCCGGCGCGTTGCCGGATTGCAACCTCAGCATGAGCGGCAATCGCTCGGCGCGCGCCGAGTTCCGGTTGAGCCCGGACATTCCGCCGCTCTCGGACTTCACGCCCGAGGGCATCCAGCTCTATCTGAATGCCAACCCGGCCGTGAGCACCGCGGGGCGCCTGCTGCGCGCGCTGCCCGCCGAGTTCAAGCGCGGCTGGATCCTCATGACGCGCTCGGAGAGCCTGCAGACCGGCACGGCGAAGTTCCCGCGCATCCTGCTGCCGAGCGCCAATGCTCAATTCACGTTCACGCTGGGCCTCGCGACACATGCCTCGTATCCGGGATCGCATCCGAACGCGATCGAGTACATGCAGTGGGACGCGGTGCAGAAGAATTTCCGATTCCACGAGATCGTGCTCGACGCGATTCCCGCGATGGGCGAGTTCCCCGCACGCGTGCGCGGTGTGTCCATCGATGAGCCGCGCTGCACGCGCTGCCATTCGACGCGGAATATTCCGAACCCGAGCGCCACGGATCTCGGCACCACGGGAATTCCGCCCGGGTTGGTCAAGGCCAAGAACAAGCCGAATTGGGACACCTATGACAGCTGGGGCGGCGCGATGCCGTTCAACCGCGACCGTATCTACCAGGGCTCGACGGAAGCCGCTGCCTTTCGCACGCTGTTGAATCCATGGACCTGGCGCAACGATGATCCATCACGTTCGATCATGGATCAGCTCGAGCTGCAGCCGCCCGGCGTGCCGGCCAATGACGTCATCACGCGCACCAATGGTGGCACCAACGACGGCCACGTCAACTTCCCGTTCGACCTGGGGCTCGTCGTGACCACCGAACCTGCACCGGTGGGAACCACCACCTCGGCCATCGGTTACCAGTTCAACGGCACGACGGGTGCGACCTCGACCGTGCAACGAAGCGGTGACCGGGTGGTGCTGCACGCCGTGGATACACCGACCAGCGATGAAGGCCGCGCGGTGCAGTTCTTCGATCTGCTCGGCGGCGCGGATGGCAACTTCAACCAGACCCGCATCGGCAACGAGCTGGCCAATCATCGCTTCGCCACCGGCAGCGTGCCGCTCGATGCGCGCCCCGTGGCGCTGGCGATCAACAAGGGTTGCCTGTTGGTGAATGCGGCGACCAGCACCGTGGTCTCGAGCACGGCGACGGCACTCACTTTCGACCAGGCGTTCTTCACTTCGCGCCACGGAAGCCTGACGCTGAACCAGCTCGTGACCGACACGCTGACCCGACGCCAGAGCATGCCGCGCCGCAAGGCCGACATCCAGAAGTTCAACCTCGACCGTGACGGCGATGTCTATCTAGTGGCGCCATCGGTACCCGAGATCGACATCGCCGTCACGTACGGAGCAGCGACGTCGCAGGGCACCGGCACCTCGCTCGCGCGACTGCGCCAGGACGTGTTCCGCCGGAGTGTCGATGCGGGCAGCGGCGACTCGACGGTGATGGGCGGCTTCTACGTGGATCGCGAGATCTACGGCGCCACCAACACCAGGATCGCGCTGTATCGCTACCTGCTGGAGCCGCTCGGCGTGTCGGTCGACAAATGGTCGATGGGCGTTCGCGGCCGTTCGCGTACCTACACGTTCGCCGATGTGTTCAGCAGCTACACGGCTCCCATCGCAAGCGAAATCGAAGCCAGTCTTTCGACGGATCCGTTCCCCGGCCTTGCCGCGCCGTATGACTGCAACGGCCTCGTGCCGGCGGTCAACTCGGCGTTGTCCGCGTTGCCGGCCTACCAGGATGTGCCGCGGTTCACCGACGTGCAGCGCATCTTCAACAAGAGCTGCATCGAATGTCACGGCGGCCTGGGGTATCCACCGTTCGCGGCGTTCTTCCCGGCCGACCATCTCAACTTCTCCGAGGAGGACGCGCCGGCGGATGGCAATCGCCTGACGCGCTCGCATGGCTATGCCGCGGCGCTGGTCACGACGGATCCGGCGACCAGCTACCTGTACCAGCGCATCACCGATCCCAGCGAAGCGTGTCCGTACGGAGTCATGCCTTGCGGCGGCCCGCCGCTCGCGAAGGCAGACGTCGAAACCGTTCGCCGCTGGATCGTCGGCGGTGCGCCCGCCACGTCGGGCGATCCGCACATCACCACCGTCAATGGCGTTCCCTACGATTTCCAGAGCGCGGGTGAGTTCACGCTGTTGAAAGGCGAGGCGCTGGAAATCCAGGCGCGCCAGACACCGGTGCAGACCGATGCGCCGCTGCCGCCGAACGCGCACACCGGCCTGTCCAGTTGCGCGAGCCTGAACTCGGCCGCGGCGATTCGCGTCGGACCGCATCGCATCAGCTATCAACCCAACCTGAGTGGTGAGCCCGATCCCAACGGAATGCAGCTGCGCATCGATGGCCGGCTGATCGAGAAGATGGGCAGGCGTGGCATCACGCTTCCGGAAGGCGGTCGTGTGCTGCCGACCAGTGCGCCGGGCGGCATCCAGATCGAGTTTCCGGGTGGCACGGACGTCATCATCACGCCCGCCTGGTGGCCTCACTACCAGGTCTGGTATCTCAATATCGACGTTCGCCATGCGCGCGCCAACCAGGGAGTGCTCGGCACCATCGCGCCGAACAACTGGCTGCCGGCGCTGCCCAATGACACGTTCTACGGGCCACGCCCCGCGGCATTGTCGTCGCGCTACAAGCAGCTCTACGTGAAGTTTGCCGACGCGTGGCGCGTGTCGAACCAGACGACCTTGTTCGACTACGCGCCCGGCACTTCCACGACGACCTTCACGCTGAGCGAGTGGCCGGGCTTCGAGCCGAAGTCGTGCAAGCTGCCCAAGGGCTGGGAGCCAGGCGTGGAACCGCAGAAGCCGATCGTGGCGGATGTGGCGAAGAGGCTGTGCAGGGCCATCGTCAACCCGATTCGCCGCGAGAACTGCGAACAGGATGTGATGGTGACGGGTGAGGCGGGATTCGCGGATGCCTATCTGGCCAGCGAGAAGATCCAGCTCAACTCGATTCCGCAGGCGCCGGTGCTGACGCTGCCCGAGAAGAGCCAGGTGAATCTCGGTGAAACCGTGGCCTTCAACTGGAAACCGTCGAAGGACAAGGACGACGGCAAGCTCACATACATGCACTGCATCTGGCCGGCGCGCGAGAAGCCGACGTTCAGGCACTGCAAGGAGCTGGAGTCGGCGGCCGAAGGCACGACGGTCTCCGGGCTCAAGTCCGGCGAGGCCTACTTCTGGAAAGTCGTGGTCGATGACGGCCAGGGTGGAACGGTGGAGAGCGAGCTACGCCGTTTCGCGGTCAAGTAGTCAGGGAGGCGCAAGAAGGCCGCCGCGTCACCAGACGCGGCGGCTTTCTCTTTGCGGTGTTTAGTGATTGACCTTGTAGTACGCGTTCGCGCTCTTGCTGTACGCCGCGGCGCCATCGCCACGCGTGAGCTTCTCGAGTGAATCCGCCGGCGCGGAGCTCAGCTCTTCCTTGGTGAACGGCACCACGTAGCTGTCTTCGCTTTCGACGTAGTCCAGCGCGGACCAGGGTACCGGGTGGAATTTCTCGTTCATGCCGAGAAACCCGCCGAAGCCGACCACGGCGTACACGATGTTGTTAGACAGCTTGTCGAGCACGATGTCTTCGATCTGGCCGATTTTCTGGCCGGCCGAGTTCTTGACGCTGGTGCCGATCACCTTCTTGGCGCGAATGACTTCGGTGTGGCCTGAGGGGGTAGTCATGGGTTGCTCCTGCGATATCTGTGAACGGGGGTGGATGGTAAGGACCCCGACGCCTCCGCCCCATCAGCCCATGTCCCGCCCGCGTGTCAGACCCTTTGCAACCGGATTTCCAGGCGCTGTGTATAAAGTGCAAACCGGGAGAAGAACCATGAAAGACGCGCCCGTGCGCGATTCCGATGCTGCACCACAGCTCACTGCCTTGAACGGCATGCGCTTCTTCGCGGTATTCCACATCTTTCTGTACCACCTGTGGTCGATTCGCTTCGAATCGCCGCGGCAGCAGGGGGCCTGGGCCAACGCCTACGCCAACATGGACAGCTTCCCGGGCTGGTTCAACAACCTGATCGCGCACGGCTATCTATCCACCAGCTTCTTCTTCCTGCTCTCGGGATTCATCCTGGCGTACCTGTACTGGGCGCCCGGCGGCGAGCTGGCAACGACCCGGAAATACTTCTGGTGGCAGCGCTTCACGCGTATCTATCCCGCGCACCTGATCGCGCTCGGCGTCACCATTCTGCTCACGTTGCCGCGCTGGTTCTTCGATCCCAGTGCGCCCTCCATTCCGCTCGCCGCCGCCAGCGCCGTGGCCACGGCCACGCTGACGCAGGCGTGGGTGCCGCCGCTGGTGCCGATCTGGAGCTGGCCCACCTGGGCGCTCTCTGCCGTGGTGTTTCTCTATCTCATCATGCCGTGGCTCATGCACGTGCTGTCGAAGCTCTCGCGCGGCCAGCAGATTGGCTTGTTAGTGGCGAGCCCGCTGATCTCGCTCATGCCCACGCTCGTGTTCCTGCAGTTCTTTCCGGATGGCGGCAAGGACAGCCAGAACTGGCAGATCTTCCTGGGCTCGAACCCGCTGTTCTGGGTGGCGCACTTCGTGGCCGGCATGCTGATGTCTCGCATCTTCGGGCTCAGCAAGTTCGAGACTGCCTGGCGAACGAAACCGAAACCGCGGGTGTCGTTCGGCGACGTGGCGCTCGCCGCGGTGATCTTCCTGTCCCTCATGGAGCCGCACGACCGGGTATGGCGGCACATCCTGCGCCACGGCGCGTTGCTGCCGTTGTACATGCTGGTTCTCTACGACCTCGCGCTGGGCCGCGGACTCGTGTCGCGCGTGTTTTCGCTGCCGGGCATGAACTTCCTCGGGCAGCTCTCGTTCTCCCTCTTCATCTGGCAGAACCTGTTCATGGGATTGGGGTTCGCGATGGTCGGCGCCGCGCCGCAGATGACGAGCCTGTCGTTCTGGTTTGCCGTGATCGGCTTGCTACTTATGTCGATAGTCAGCACGCACTTCATCGAGAAGCCGCTCGCGCGGCGACTGCGCAAGCGCAATCTGACCACGGCATGACGGATTTTCATGGAACGACCGATTGCTCCTGCGCCGCAACATAGGCATTCTGACAGCGCGTCAAACAACTCGAGCCAAACCATTTGGAGCTGGTCCGCGATCCTCTCCTGGATGCCGTCACTGCGCTTGCGTCTGCGCGGGATGAAGCGGGCGTCTGCCACATCGTTCGGCGGGCCGCGCGCGAACTCACCGCGGCAGACGGCGTCACCTTCGTGCTCCGCAAGGGAAATCACTGTTACTACGCCGACGAAGATGCCATCGGCCCGCTGTGGAAAGGGCGGCAGTTTCCGATCGACACCTGCATTTCCGGCTGGGCGATGCTCCATCGCCAGCACGTCGTGATCCCGGACATCTACTCCGACGACCGCATTCCGCACGATGCCTACCGGGCCACCTTCGTGAAGAGCCTCATGATGGTGCCCGTGCGGCGTGAAGATCCGATCGCGGCGCTTGGCGCCTATTGGGCCGACTATCACGTGGCCACGCCCATGGAGATCGGCGTGCTCCAGAGCCTGGCCGATGCCGCCGCGCTGGCGCTGTACAACGTGCAGCTGGATGCAAATCTCAAGGCGGCATTGCGACAGGAACGCGAGGCGCGCGAATCGGCGGAGAGCGCGAGCCGGCTCAAGGACGAGTTCCTGGCCATGTTGTCCCATGAGCTGCGCACGCCGCTGCACGTCATCAACAACTGGCTCTGGCAGCTTAAGCAGGGCAAGTCGATCCAGCCGATGATCCTGACCAAGGCGCTGGACGTCATCGAACGCAACACGGCGCTGCAGTCGCGCCTGATCGACGACCTGCTGGACGTGTCGCGCGCGGCCGCGGGCAAATTGTCCATCGACTCGCAGCTGGTGCAGCTCGGCACCCTGGCCGCATCTGTCGTGGAGCTGAATCAGCCGGCGGCACGCGAGAAATCCATCACGCTCACGGTGACCGTGAACGATGACCCCAGGATCTGGGGCGACCCGGGCCGACTCCACCAGGTGGTGGGCAACGTCGTGTCGAACGCCATCAAGTTTTCGGCCAAGGGCGGTTGCGTCGACCTGCAGGTGGCGCGCGAAGGGTCGCTGGCCAGCGTGGTGGTGAAGGACGATGGCGAGGGCGTGCCGGCTGAATTCCTGCCGCACATGTTCGATCGCTTTCGCCAGGCCGATGGCAGCATGACGCGCAGGCAGGGCGGTCTCGGACTGGGGCTGGCCATCGTGCGCGAGATCGTGTCCCTGCATGGGGGCACGGTGCGCGCGGAAAGCGCGGGCAAGGACCAGGGAACCACCATCCATCTCGAGTTTGCCGTTGCCGAAGAACCGAAGGCCGGCAGCGAAGTGCTGGGCCACGTGCCGCATCCGACAGCGCCGGTGCATTGAATGAAGACCACGAAAGTGCTGGTCGCCGAAGACTACGACGACGCGCGCGACATCATGTCCATGGTGCTGCAGTCGGCGGGGTTCCAGGTGGTGGAGGCCCGCGACGGCATCGAAGCGTTGGAAGCGGCCCGCAATTTTCGCCCGACGGTCATCGTGATGGACATGTTCATGCCCAACATGGACGGCCTCACCGCCACGCGCGCCTTGCGCGACGAACCCACACTGCGGCGCATTCCGGTGATCGCGCAGACTGCGCAGCCGAGCGTCATCAGCGGTTCGCGCGAGCTGTTCGACGCGGTGCTGGCCAAGCCCTGTTCGCCGGACCTGCTGATCCGCACGATCTCCGACCTGCTCAGATAATGGATAATGGGGTCAGGCACCGTTTCCTAGAAAACGGTGCCTGTTCAGGCGATCGTCAGCGCGACTTCGTCCGTGGAGAAATTGGATTCGCGGCACGCGATACGCAAGGTGCCCGAGGATCGACGCAGCGCGATGCCCGGGATGATCATCTTCAACGCACCGGCGCGAGCGACGCCGAGCTCGCGCCAGTGCTCATCGCCATGCGGCCGAAACAGCGCCACGACGTTCGCGCACAGCGCCGCGCGATAGCGCAGCTTCCACTCCAGCACCACGTCGCTGAGCGATGGCCAGCGCAGCGGCCGCGCATCGCCCGCGAGTTCGATGGGGCCTGACACGGCATCGCCCACATTGAGAACGGCAGCCGTCTGGCAGCGGCCTTCGAGCTCGGGACGCAGCGTGCAACTCGTGAGCAGGTGCTCCTTGATCTCGTGATAACCCCACACGGGATTGAGTGTCTTGAGCAACGCGGCGCAGCCGCTGACGTACGCCGCGCCGATCGCGTTGCCGAGCAGCGTGTTGTGTCCGGTGCCGCGCCACTGCGGCACGCGCGCAAAACCGGGCGCGGCCAGGTGAGCTGACTGTCGCGCACAGCTCGCCATCGGCTGCCATTGCTCGCCGATCGACAGCACGTTGATCTGGTTAGGGACACGGTCCTCGTCAGCCAGCGCCATCGGGCTGCTCGCGTCGGGCACCGAACACACCACCAGCACGTTGCGCGCGGCGGCGTATTGAATGGCGCGCAGTGCCGACGGCTCCCCCACTTCGCCGATAGGCGAGACGTTGATGATGCAGGCGCCCATCTCCACCGCGTATTCGATGGCGTGCGCCAGATCGAGCGCTTGCGGGCCCGTGCCATTGCTGAAGCGAACCGGCAGGATGCGCGCCTCCGGCGCAATGCCGGAGAAACACGCCAACTCGCTGAAGCGCCCGGCCGCGACGCCAGCGGCGTGGGTGCCGGCAATTTCATGGCTGCCGCCGGACGCGGGGTTGTGAGCGAGGTCGCGCTGGATGTTAGGACCGAGAAGGGGATGGTCGACCTGGACGCCTTCATCGACGATGCCGATGACGACATCGGCGCTACCGCGAGTCCTGCGCCAGGCGCGCTCGACCCCGAGCCAGTCGAAGGCGGCGCCGAAGCGGCCCTGGTTGGCTGGAATCACCATGTAGAAGGCTTCTGCGACGAGTGCGCAAGCCGTGACACCGATCGGTCAGAACTTCATGAAACCAAAATCCAGGGCTTCCTCGCCCGAGGCCTGTTTGCGGACCCTGAGGGAATAGGGCCCGGGCCGAAGTTGCTTGCTGTCGATCAGCACTTCCAGGCTCATGGGCGAGCTCGGGTGCTGGTCGTTGAGCGTGGCGACGGTGTCGATTTTCTGATTCTGCTCGCGCCGGTCGAGCGCGACGCTGTACATATTCCCGGCGTCGAACAGCCCGACGATTTCCACGCGGACCAGTCCTTTCGGCAGCGCCGGTACGGTCTCGGACCCGCGAACCAGCGCCAGCCGCAGCGACGTGTCGGCATGCGGTGAGGTCACCGAGAGGGCCGCCATGATGGTGGGGGCGGGTGTATGCAGTCCGGAATTCCAGATGGAGAACACCGCAAAGAGCGCAATCAAGACGCCGGCGGCGGCAGCCAGGCTCCATGTCAGCGGATGTTCCGAGCGCACGAATTCCGCGGTGGAACCGCTGGCGACCTGCGCCAATCCGGCCTTCAGGCGCTGCTCGTATTCGACCTGGCGCGCGAATTCGGGATTCGCGAGGCAATACTCCTCGAAGGCAAGCGCTTCGGCTTCGCCCATGTTTCCGGCGACGTATTGTTCGATTTGTTCCTGATTCATAAACCGAGGCTCAACAGATCGCGCTTGGCGAAGCCCCGCTCTTCGAGAATCTGGCGGAATCGCCGCCGGGCCCGGCTCAATGCCTGGTTGAAAGCGGCTTCGGACAAGTCGAGTTCCTGACAAATCAGGTTTTTGTCATGATCATCGAGATAGAAGCGTTTGAGCATCAGGCGATCCCGGGCTTGAGGCAGTTCGCGCAACAGCGCGCGGACCGCGAGCGCCGCCTCGAGGTCGGACGCGATCCTGTCGACGCTCTGGGTCGGATCTGCATTTCGATCCGTCGCCTCGCTGTCGACATCTGTCTTCTGTCGCTCAGCCTTGCGCAGTGACGCGATCGCGAGATTTCTTGCGGTCTGGGCCGCAAAAGCCGCCAGTTTTTGTGGGTCGTCGATGCCATCGCCGCGTAGGCGCTGGATGACAATCAGCAAAGTCTCCTGGACCAGGTCCTGCAGCAGCCCGTAATCGCCACCGGTGCGGCGGCGCAAAAGGACCCGAAGACCCGGCTCGAATTGCCGGATGAGCTCGCTTTCAGCCGAGACGTCGCCCAGCCGAATTCGACGCGATAGTTCACCGCCTGGAATGAAATCCATACCCTGGTTTCCCTGACCCTGACCCTGACCCTGACCCTGACCCAACCCTGAATTTTCGTTCTTCGAATAGTTGCGGTTAGGATTCTGCCACGCCCCGTCTCACCAATCCGTGAAGTAGGGAATCCTGTGCTCAAAACTTATCGCGGTTCCTGCCATTGCGGCGCCGTACGCTTCGAAGCGGAAATCGACCTGGGGCAGCCCACGTTCCGCTGCAACTGCTCGGTCTGCTCTCGAAACCGGTTCTGGGCGGCCGTGGTGAAGCCCGGGGCCTTCCGGCTGCTGGCGGGCCAATCGGCGGTGCAGCAGTACCTGTTCAACTCCATGAAGAACGAGCACTACTTCTGTAAAACCTGCGGGGTTCGCGCCTATGGCCTCGGCAACAGGGGCGAGATGGTGGGCGTCAACATCGGCTGCCTGGAAGATGCCACTCCCGACGAGCTGGCCGCGGCGCCGATCCGCTACTGCGATGGTAGAAACGACAACTGGCAGGACGAGCCGGCTATTACTCGCTATTTGTAGCCCGCTATCTGTAGCCGGCTATATTTGACTGGTGATGGGAAGGCGCACGAAGAACGTCGTGCCCACTCCCAGCTCGGTGGTGAAGTCCAGCTCGCCACCGTGGCCCTTGACCACCACGTTGCGTGACACGGAGAGCCCCTGGCCCGTGCCGCGTCCCACTTCCTTGGTCGTGAAGAACGGATCGAAGATGCGCGCCCGAATCCCCTCGGGAATGCCGCCGCCGGTATCGGCGATGGAGATCACGACGGTGCCGTTCTCTTCGCGCGTGCGTACGGCGATCCGGCCGCGCGCGCCGCTCGCCTTGTTCGCATCGCCGATCGCATGCGCGGCGTTCACCACGAGGTTCAGCACGACCTGGTTGATCTGGCCGCCGTGGCAGGTCACGCGCGGAATCTCGCCGAAATCGGTTTCCACGTCGGCGACGTCGCGATATTCACTGCGCGCCACCACGAGTGTGCTGTTGACGGCGCAGTTCAGATCCACCTCGCTCATCTCGCGCTGGTCGGCGTGCGAGAAGTTTTTCATCGAGCGCACGATCTCCGTGATGCGCGAGAGGCCCTCGGCGACGCGCGTCAGCGCCGGCGGCAATTCTTCGCGCATGTAGTCCACGTCTTCGCTGGCCGCGGGCCGGGCCGGGGTCGCCTTGTGAAGCTCGTCGATGTAGGCGAGCAGCTCGGCCACGCCATCGCGGATGAAACTCACGCTGTCGTTGAGGTATTGAATCGGTGTGTTGATCTCGTGCGCGACGCCCGCGGCCAGCCGGCCGATGGATTCGAGCCGGTCGCTAGACGCCATGCGGGCCTCGGCATCCTTGCGATCCGTGATGTCGAAGCCCGTGCCGACGATGCCGGTGAGATTGCCCGCTTCGTCGCGCAGCGGAATCTTCGACGTGAGGATTATGCGATCCATGCCGCGCGTCTTGTCGAACGCGACTTCCTCGCGATTGATGAGCGGAACGCCGGACTGGATCAGTGCCTGTTCGTCGGCGAAGAAACGCTCGGCGTGTTCGCGGGGGAAAAAGTCGAAGTCGGTCTTGCCGAGGAGGTCGCAGGGTTCGACGCCCATGCGATTGGCGACCAGCTTGTTGGCAGCCGTGAAGCGGCTGTGCGCATCCTTCGCGTAGATGAAGGCGGGAATCAGGTCGATCATCGTGCGCAGAACGTTGCGCTCATGGGCGAGCGCATCCGCGAGGTTGCGGCGCTCGGCGCTATGGCTGTTGTCCGACGGTTCGGGCTCGGCCGGGATCTGGTGCGGAAGGCTATTCACAGCTCAAGGTGTAACGGCCCCGGAGCGTTGACCTTAAGTAGTAGGGGCGGAACGGTGGAATGGCTCACAAACGAGCCGGATTCATTCCTATTTCAAAGATCGGAATCCGGGCGGCGTGAGCGAATTTAAGCCTTTTCGATCGTCAATTGATCGAAAACGGCGTCAAAGCCCGCACCTTCGGGCGCGGCGCACATCACGCCCACCAGCACCTTCACATCGGCCGGAAAGTAGCCCTGGCGAATCGTCGTAAATTTTTCACCGTCTTTCGAGCATTGCGCTTCGATGGAGTCTTTCCTGCGCACGACGCGCCACCACGCCGCGCCGGTCTGGGACACATCTTCCATCGTCGACCAGTCGGAGAAGTCGTGCGTGAACACGACGCTTGCCCAGCGTTTGCCTTCGACGAATTCAGAACCGCACTTCATCCAGTGCTTTTCATCGAGGCGCACCATGAGGCCGGCCTGGTCGTACAGCGCGGAATAGTTGCCATTGATGCGTGCCTGCATCGTGAACTCGCCCATCATCGGCACGTACATGAAATGGCCGTTGTCGGTGACGTAGCCATAGAAAGTCTTGCGCCAGAAATCGGTCTTGCCCTTCGAGCGCACCGTGAGGACACCCTCACTGTAGTGCGCGGCGGCAGGCTCATTGAGCCAGGTCATGCGGCTCAGGAGATCCCCGCCCGCGCGTGGCGGAGCGCTCTCGGCCGCCACGGTGGCGCCGGCATGCACGGCCAGCGCGGCGCCGGCTGACTGCTGCAGGAAGTCTCGTCGGGTTGAGCGCATGAACTCTCTCCTGTTCGAATCTAAATATGCGGTAGATAGGCGCGAAGCTGCTCGCGGCAGCTTTCCGGGCTGCTGAACTGGATCGCGTGGAAACCGCATTCCTGTGCGGCAACCACGTTCTTCAGCAGGTCATCGATGAACACGCTCTCGGCGGGCACGATGCCGGTCTGCTCCACCAGGTGCTTGTAGATCGCCGGCTCGGGCTTCACCAGCAGGATGGCGCCGGAGATCACCAGGTGTTTGAAGTGCCCGAAGAACTTGTGGTGCTGGACGAGATACTCGAACGTGCTCACCGGCATGTTGGAGAGCAGGTACAGGCCGACGCCAGCCGCGGCGAGATCTTCGACGAGCCGGATGGTGCCGGGAATCGGCAGCAGGGATTCGCGCGTGGCGTGGATCAGCGTCCGGGTCTCGTCGACAGAGCGGCCGGTCTGCTTCGCGAAGTGCGCAATGGCGCCGTCATAGCTCAAAGTGCCGCGATCGAACTCGTGCCAGTCGGCGTGCTCGAACATCTGCTGGCGGATGACCGCTTGCGTGGCGGCATCCGGATAGAGCTTTGCGATGGTGCTGGCAGGGTTCCACTCGAGCAGCACGCCGCCCACATCGAAGACCACGTTCCGGATATTCATGCCCGGATTATGGCGGGATTGTTTGCGGGCGAGAAATGGGGGCAGCCCCCTTTTGCTAGGAAAAGGGGGCTGCCCCCTATTTTCTTGGGTGGGCCCTATTTCCTTGATATCAGCAGGTTCAGGCCGAAGAAAATCAGCGCGCCGCCGAAGGCGCGTTCGAGCCATGCCAGCGCGCGCGAGCCTTTGAGCGCACGTGCGCCATGCGACGCAAGCTTCGCGTAGGCCAGCAGCGCTATGCCGTCGACGACCACCGTCACCGCCAGCATGATCGCGAGCTGCAGCGGCATCGGATAGTCGGGGCTGATGAACTGCGGCAGCAACGCCAGCACGAACAGCAGCAGCTTGGGATTGGTGAGCTGCACGACGAGGCCCTGCAACACCAGCCCGCCGTGCGCCCGCGGCGCAGGAGCGGCAGCAACGGGTTGTGCCTCGCGCGGCTTCGAGAACAGCATCTTCGCGCCTAGGTACATGAGATAGAGCGCACCGACGATCCGGATCGTCGTGACCGCGCCGCTGAAACTCGCCAGCAGCGCCGCGAGTCCCAGGGCGACCGCGCCGAACACGACGACATGGCCTAGCAGAATGCCGGCGGTGCCGGCGACGGCGCCGCGCATGCCATGACGCGCGGCCTGCGACATCGAGAAAAACACCGCAGGCCCGGGGGAAAGCGCGACCAGCGTCCAGGTCGCGAGGTAGAGAAGGAACGTGTTGAGCGCCATGGCGCTACTCTATTAGGGTAGACGGTGCCGGGTGGGGAAACTGGGGAGACGACTCCCCAGTTTCCCCACCCGGCACCCACCCACTAAGCCTTCACGGGCATCGGCACCGGATCATTGCGCGTCGGCATCGGCGCGACCATGGGCGAGGTCAGGCCGGTGACGAGATCCGCGACCTTCACCGAATTTCCGGTGATGAAGCTCTTGTTGGCGGATGCGCCGATCAGGCACGAATACAAACCGCTGCGCTCATCAGCGGCGCGCTTGTATTTGTCGGGCTCGGCCGTTCCGAACACTTCCGTCAGCATG
>Ga0193753_10000687_pt1 | contig 32266 bp, 26 predicted proteins | sample H1c2metaG_FD_144925 | JGI IMG/M metagenome (GOLD analysis project Ga0193753, IMG submission 144925) | Soil microbial communities from a riparian zone of the East river system, Colorado, United States - H1c2 | ecosystem: Environmental > Terrestrial > Soil > Riparian zone | place: USA: East...
AGCCTTCCTCTACCCCGGCCCCCACTACGAAGCCCTCTCCGACAAGACCATCCCCGAAAACCTCGCCCTCCAGGCCGCCCACCTCGAAGGCGTCCGCACCAACTTCCAGGCCGGCCTCCAGATCATTGCCGCCCCCGTCCTCACTCCCGGCACCAAGGTCTGCGCCATCGGCGTCTTCCACCCGCACGTCTCCGTCGAGCAGGTCACCGAAATCATGCAGCGCGACCCCGCCGTCGCCGCCGGACGCTTCACCTTCGAAGTCGTCCAGTCCCTCTACCCTTCCCTCGACGCCGTCAAAATGGAATACTGATCCCCAACATGCGCAAACCTCTATTCGCCGCCAACTGGAAGATGTTCAAGACCCCCGCCGAGTCCACCGCCTTCACCGACACCTTCCTCCCCCTCGTCGCCAACCAGAGCAAAGCCGAAATCGTCCTCTGCCCTTCCATGACCTGCCTCCCCACCTCCGTCGCGACCACGCAGGGCACGCACGTCCACATCGGCGCCCAGACCATGCACTGGCTCGACAGCGGAGCCTACACCGGTGAAACCTCCCCCACCATGCTCACCGCCATCGGCGTCACCCACGTCCTCATCGGGCACTCCGAGCGTCGCCAGTACTTCAACGAGACCGACACCACCGTCAACCTCAAGCTCAAAGCCGCTCTTACTAACAAACTCATCCCCATCGTCTGCGTAGGCGAGCACCTCGCCGAGCGCGAAGCCAACCGCACCGCCGACGTCCTCAAGCTCCAGGTCGCCCTCGCCCTCGAAGGCATCGACCCCGCCTCCGCCGCCCCGCTCGTCATCGCCTACGAGCCCGTCTGGGCCATCGGCACCGGCCTCTCCGCCACCCCACAGATCGCGGAAGACGCCCACAAGATCATCCGCGCCCAGATCGCCGAGTCCCTCACCCCCGCCCTCGCCGCCTCCACCCGCATCCTCTACGGCGGCTCCGTTAAACCCGACAACGCAGCCAGCCTCTGCTGCCTCGAAGACATCGACGGCGCCCTCGTCGGCGGTGCCAGCCTCGACCCCGTCTCCTTCGCCCAGATCATCGCCAACGCAACCCTCTGACATCCCTGTAAAAAGGCCCACACCGAATCTCGATGTGGGCCTTTCTACTTTTTTCTGTTGAAAATCACTCTAGCGGCGATAATACCGTCGATGGTGGTATCGCCGTGGCGGCGGTGGTGGTCGTCTATGGTGCCTGCGATGCCGCGGACCTACCGCGACAACAACCTGAGCTTCCGCCTGCGGAGGGGTATAAGCTCCGGCAAACATGAATAACATTACTAATCCCAACAACCATCGTCTCATCCGAACGTTCACTTGGCTCTCCCGTAGTACGGCTCTACATCGGCTAACAATTACGTTGGATGCCAAATAGTCCCTGTTTCGTTGTACATAGGGAACAATGAGCCCAATTAGGCCCTACCGGACCACGCCCACCTGATCCATCGGCCAGTACACAAACGCCGCCTTCCCATAGATCAGCCCGCGATCCACCGGCCCAAAGTCGCGGCTGTCGCTCGAGATCGAGCGGTGGTCTCCCATCACAAAAAATCTATCCTTCGGCACCACCATCTCCGACTCCGACCGCTCATCCGTAAACCGGGGCGGAACATACTTCTCCGCGATCGCACGGCCATTCACATACACCCGCCCGCGATCGATCCGCAGATCGTCTCCCGGCAGCGCGATCACCCGTTTGATATAGCTCTTCTCATGGTCACGCGGATAAAGAAACACCACCACATCCCCGCGATGAATCTCCCCCACCCGATACGCCATCTTGTTGATGAACAGCCGGTCCTGGTCCTCCAGCACCGGCAGCATGCTCGTCCCCTCCACCCGCACCGGCTGGTACAGGAAGATGATGATGAACGCCGACACTACCACCGACACCACCATGTCCCGCATCCACGAATTGATCCCGCTCTTTGCCGGCACTAAAGGCGGCTCCTGCCCATCCATCTGCACGTCGTTCTCTCGTTCCTCATTCATTTAGACGCACCCGCCGCCCCAACGCCACCCGCCAGCCCCATTCCCAGCCCCGGCACCAGCGCCTTGCCATCCAGTCCGCTCGGCGACCAGGCATCTACAATCGTCTTCGCCAGCCGGGCAATCATCATCTCGGCCGCATTGTCCGCCGTCCACCCCTTGTCCTCATTGTCGTAGGTAAAGATCGACACAATCATCGGCCCCGTCTTCCCCGCCACCATCGCCACGTCGGCTCGAACCGCATTCAGGCTCCCCGTCTTGCTTGCAATCCCCGACCCCGTCTCGCTCGAATCCAGCGTCTCCAGGTACCGCGGAATCGTATTCCGATAAAACTGGTTCTTCAACATCGTAATCGCCACCTCGCAGATTGCGCCATCTCCCGGCATCGCCGCCTCGCCCGGCCCCGCCAGCTCGCATCGGCCAATCCGCTCCATCACCTTCGCCATCTCCCGCGGTGTCGTCTTGCCCAGCCCGAACTTCGGCTGATCCGCCGGCATCGGCCCCGTCGACGGCTTCATCACCTTCTTATAAAGATGCGTATCCTTCAGCCCCATCCACCCGATCCGCGCATTCACCGCATCCACACCGAACCGGTCGATCGCCAGGTTTGTCGCCGTGTTGTCGCTCACGATCACCATCAGCGTCAGCACATCCTTCAACGTCAGCGTCATCGGAGCGTCCATAAACCCCAGCATCCCCGACCCGCTCACCGCATCGCCCTTGGCCAGCGTAATCCTCTCGTCCCACCTCGCCTTTCCCGTCCGAACCTGCTCCATCGCCTCAAACAAAATCGTCAGCTTGATCACCGACGCCGTCTGCACCGGCCTGTCCGCATCCAGCGCGACCGTCTTCCCCGTATTCAACTGTTCCGCAAAGAGCGCCACATGCCCATGATGCGTCGCCGCCAACCCTGCCAACGCCTGCTGCAGCCCTTCATCCCGCGCTTGCACCCCTGCATGTGCCTGCGCCACAACTCCCGCTCCCCAACCAGGTACAAGAAGGCCCGCAATTAAAAAACAGCAAAAAAAGCTAATCCGCATGCCTTGGATCTTACAACCTTCATACCATTCCACCGTTGCGCCGCCTGGCGAACACACAGCCTGACGCCCTGTAATCCTCTTGATTCCCCACCCATGTTGGCGCGCAAGTCAACCCAAACGATTCTTAACGCATCCGAAGCCGAAAGGACTAGAATGAGTCAGAAGTCGTAGCAGGACATTTATGGCCACCCTCACGATGCTCGAGCAGTCACCTACACCAAAGCCCAACGGACGCAGCACGACGAACCTCCAGGATCTCACCACGGAGACCGCAAACGTCGCCTCAGAAGGTCTCGACACCAAGTCAGCACTTGAGATCGCACGCATCATCAATCATGAAGACGCGAAGGTCTCGGCCGCGGTCAAGAAGGCTCTGCCTGAGATCGCCGTTGTTATCGATACTGTCGCCCGCGCTCTCCGCGACGGTGGCCGGCTCATCTACGTCGGTGCCGGCTCCAGCGGTCGCATCGCCTCCCTCGACGCCTCGGAGTGCCCCCCAACCTACTCCACCTCCCCGTCGCAAGTCCAGTACATTATGGCTGGCGGCCCTAAGGCTCTCGCCTCCGCCTCCGACGTCAACGAGGACTCCCCCGAGATCGGCCAGCGCGACATCGCCCGCCGCCGCCCCACCCGCAAAGATATCGTGATCGGTGTCTCCGCCAGCGGCCGCACCCCCTACGTCGTCGGCGCCGTCGAGTACGCCCGCGCCCGCGGAGCCAAGACCGCCGCCATCACCTGCAACTGCAACACCCCGCTCTCCGACGTCGCCGACACCACCGTCGTCGCCGAGGTCGGCCCCGAGGTCATCTCCGGCTCCACCCGCATGAAGTCCGCCAGCGCCCAGAAGATGGTGCTCAACATGATCACTACCGGCGCCATGACCCGCCTCGGCTACGTCTACGACAACCTCATGGTCAACGTGCACATGAAGAACGCGAAGCTCGTCGAGCGCGGCATCCGCGTCTTGATGAAGGTCTGCGAGATTGACCGCGACACTGCCATCCGCACCATCAAGTCCGCGGGCAAATCCATTCCCATCGCCGTCGTCATGCTCAAGGCAAACGTAGACAAGATGGAAGCCGTCCGCCGCCTCACCAAATCCGACGGCAACGTCCGCCTCGCCATCGACGACTCCCGCCTCGAACTCTAGTTCGCCCTTTCGCTATCTACGCGCAAGAGACTGGGGTTATTTATGGAAGATCACGTTCCGACGTTATCTTCCATTGTCCAGTAATGTGTCTTAGCTGGACCTGCGATTTGACGAACCGCTCCGAGATCACAGATGGCCTTGGCTCCTCGATAAAGTGCTTCACCAGGCGAGCCGTTACCTCAGACCCACTCTTCCGCTCAATCACAATCTTCTCCAGCTTTACCGTCCACAATCCTCTTCTGTCCGCAATGGCAGCCTCTTTTTCCTTCAAAAGGGCGTCTCGACTCACGCCTCTCTTTTGCTGATATTGATTGACTGAATCTGCATAAAAGGTGGCCTGTGCGACAGCGTCACGCGTACGCATTGCAAATCCCCAATTCTCCAGCCATACCTTGGGATCGGACACATTCATGGCAGAATATGCTCCGGCATTCGGCGAAAGAGCCTCCTGCTCCTTCGTCGAATGTGTCGACGTATCATTGCTGACGGCGTGTGAGTTAGAGCCAGACTCGTTTGCCGTAGATCCAGGCACCAGCGAAGCGAAAGCTGAATCAGGCCTTTGATAATAAACTCGCAGCAGATAAATTCCCACCGTCAATAAAAGCAGAATAGCAATGGAAGCCACCAGAGCAGCCGCCCGCTTCGACTGCATGAAAACAAACCGCTCTCCCCCCTGAAGCACAGGCTGATCCCGATCCTCAGGAAGCATCGAAGTTTGGGATACCGATTCCTCGAATGTCTCAGCGACGTCGGCTGTCATGGGTGAAGGAGGAACGCCGCCGAAAACCTCCGCTGACTTTTCGATGACCTCAATCCCCATCTCAGTGGCAGGTGTGGCAATGGACTCCGCCATAGAAGATGAAGCGCTCCTCTTCTCGATGTTGAGCTGAGTATTCATCTGATGGAAGACTTGTTTTAGCTTCGAGCGAACCACGGCATCCTGCGGCAACTCTCCCAGAAACGCCGACGCCAGAAAGCTCACGTCAGCATGGATGATCGTCTTGTCGTTCTCCGCATTCACCCTGAGCACCGTTGTGTCATGGTGGTTCATCGCCCGCGAAGAGGGGCCTAATCCATGCAAGGTAATTTCGTGGCCACGGCGTTCCACCTTGCTCGATACATCGCGCAGGCATATCTCCAGGACACGTAAAACCATCTCCGAGTCCTCGGTTTGAACCGTTTCCTTGGCTTGAAATCTCATAGGAGCTCTTCTCTACTGAACAGCGAGCGTTCCATCCGGCGAAGCCGACAGCAAGTGAGCACGCACAATAAAACGCCTTGGCGCTGCCCCCACGTAGTCGAACGGAAAACAAGTGATGAGTGTGAGTTCAGGTCTATCTTCGATCGCCAGCACTTCGACTTTGTTGGGAGTGACGATCTCGGTGGAATCGACGACGTAATGGTAGGTACCGGTCTTATCGATCAGGCGAACGTCCATCGTTGGAGTAACTTTGCGCAGAGCCCTGAAGAAAGTATCACGATGTCCAGCCAGACCAACTGTTCCTAAGCCCCCTGGCATCGCTGTCCCTGGAATATGGCCAACTCCTTTGCGAAGGCTGTCGACGTCGTAGTCAGAGGTGATCGGTGCAGACAGCGAGAGGGCCGGTATTTCGATCCTGCCAATCACATCGCGAATGGCAGGATCGACAGACCCCGTCTGCTGCCTGTCGATCTGTTGCGCAAAACTCCGATAGGCCCGCGCCTCGGCCCCTACCAGCAGGCAGTAGCCTATGCACACGAGACCGAGGGTCCAGAGAAGACGTTCCGCGTCTGCGAAAGCTCGCATTCCTACTCCTGACGCGATGGCTTCCTCGCAAAATCTGCAGACTGTCGCTGCACGCGGAAAACGCGAAGCATCGCCGCTGCCAACAGAGAGCTGAAACTAACCAACCATATCCATGGCAGTCGGCTGGCTGTATGCGGCAACGCGCTGATCACCGGCTTTTGGCTGACGCTTGCAACCTGCTGATACCGCTCCGCCTTGATGCTGGAAGATTGATCTCCAGTCCCTACACTCTGCAAAGAGAGCAGCCACAGGGTAAGAACCTGCATATCGTCCTTCGAGAGTGTATTGTCAGCCACTTTACCTTCAGAGGCTGGGTCGATCGCAGGAACCTTCGCCGGATTCGATTTTGCGATAGCAACAGCATCTGTCTTGGGATAGACAAACTCGACGACCGAGGAGGTACCAGGAAAATACCAGCCTCTGAGGTAATCGGTGCCATCGACGGCGTTGGACCATTTCACCGGGCCGCTGCTGGCAGGCTTCTCTATCTTGCTGTTCTGAACACCGATGAAGGTATCGTGCTGACTGCCGTTTTTAGAATCGACCTTTAAAATAACCCGGTCCGATAAACGATTGACGACGTGAATCGAATAGGAGCCAGGTTGCAAGGTGTCACCTGGAATTCTTTGGGAGGTTGAAAGCGTAAAATCGGCGCCAGGATTGGCCGGTGCAGCGGCCCATAGCGGAACAGCTGCCAAGATGAGCGTCATGTAGTACGCGAAAAATCTTATTTGCATTGCTTCTCCTTACAGGCACACCTTCGTCCTGAATGAACTGAACACAAAGGTTACGCATTCAATAAGCTTTTGGTTTGGAGTTTTGGAAGGCAAAAAAAGCAGTAACCTCATATTTTTGGTATCGGTAACCTATTGAAATAAAAGAATCACCGTAGTTACCTGATAACTCATCACCTTTGAAGTTGACCGTACCCACATCTAAAAACAAGCCCTATTAAAATGAATGATTTAACGGCAGATATGCCCTCTGGATTTAGATGCGCCACTATTTCGCCGATGCAATGGGCTGCGGCGTACCATCGGAGACACCCATTTCCACGCCAAATCTCCGTAAACTCTAACGATGGACAAGTTCGTTGTACGCGGCGGCAACCCCCTTCTAGGCACCATCAAAATCTCCGGAGCCAAAAACTCCGCCCTCCCCTGCATGGCCGCCGCCATCCTCACCGAAGACGAGGTCATCCTCGAAAACATCCCCCAGGTCCGCGACATCGAGACCGAGCGCAGGCTACTCGAATCCATGGGTGCCGAGGTCCAGCTCGGCTACGGCCGCGCCCAGCACCGCACCCACATCAAGTGCGCCATCCTCTCCGACCCTGTCGCCAAGTACGAGATCGTCAAGACCATGCGCGCCAGCTCCCTCGTCCTCGGTCCCCTCATCGCCCGAACCGGCATCGCCCGGGTCGCCATGCCCGGAGGCTGCGCCATCGGCGGCCGCCCCATCGACCTCCACATCAAGGGCCTCGAAGCCATGGGTGCCTCCATCACGCAAGACCACGGCTACCTCGAAGCCCGCACCGACCGCCTCAAGGGCGCGCACATCGTCTTCGACAAAATCACCGTCACCGGCACCGAAGACCTCCTCATGGCCGCCACCCTCGCCGACGGCGAATCCATCTTCGAAAACTGCGCCCGCGAACCCGAAGTCACCGACCTCGCCGCCCTCCTCATCGCGATGGGAGCGAAGATCGAAGGCGCAGGCACCGGCACCATCAAGGTTCAGGGCGTAACCAGGCTCCACGGCGCCCGCCACCGCATCAACCCCGACCGCATCGAAGCCGGAACCTTTCTCCTCGCCGGCGCCATCACCGGCGGCGACCTCAACGTCGACTGCTGCGAGCCCAAGCACCTCGGCGCACTCATCTCCAAGCTCGAGCAGTGCGGCGTCCGCATCGACGTCGGCGCAGACAACGTCCGCGTCCGCTCCGGCGGCGACCTCAAAGCCGCCGACATGTCCACCGAAGAGTACCCCGGCTTCCCCACCGACATGCAGGCCCAGTTCATGGCCCTCGCCACCCAGGCCGAAGGCACCAGCACCATCACCGAAAATATCTTCGAGAATCGTTTCATGCACGTCCAGGAGCTCATCCGCATGGGCGCGAACATCTCCATCTCCGGCCGCACGGCAACGGTCCGGGGAAAGAGCCCGCTCCAGTCCGCCGCAGTCATGTGCTCTGACCTCCGCGCCTCCGCCTCCCTCGTGCTCGCCGCCCTCGTCGCCGACGGCGAGACCATCCTCGACCGTGTCTACCACCTCGACCGCGGCTACGAGAACTTCGAAGAAAAACTCCGCGGCGTAGGCGCCCAGATTCGCCGCATGGGCGACGTCTTCGGAAAAAAGTAACCTATACCATTACAAAGCAGCCAAATCCTTGCGATACACGAACGCATCCAGTCCCTCTGCGCCATAGAACCGCAGCCGCGCCTCGATCCGCTCATATCCGATCCGCTCATAGAAGCGGATCGCCCCTTGGTTCCCCGTAAACACATGCAACTCCATCCGCCGCGCCCCCGCAGCAGCCGCGCGCGCCTCGACCTCCTGCATCATCCGCGCCGCCAGACCATTCCGCCGGCCCTCCGGAGACACATCCAGCGTCACCACATACCCCCGCACCGCACCCGATCTCCGCTCCAGCTGCATGATCACAAACCCGGCCACCTCACCCCCCGACCCCTCCGCAACCAGCGTCACCGCATTCCGCGCCCCTGCGAATGCGCGCATCGAATCGCGATCAAACCGAAACTCCTCTGGAAAACAAATCTCGTCCAGCCGAAATATCGCTTCAAGGTCATCCTCTCGATACGCGCGAAGCGTATGCCCCATCCCATCCATAATCTTCATCGCACATAGGATGCATTAAACGAAAATGCGCTTCGCCCAATCTTCCAGGCGAAGCGCATCTGTTGAAAACAGCTAGAACGTAATCTTCCCGGCAAACTGCAGTTGACGCGACGACCCCGCATCCCCCACCAATCCACGCGTCGAGGTAATCTGTCCGAAGCTCCCCGTCGTTGCGGCGCTCAGGTTCGGATTGCCGAAGTTCACATGGTTCAACAGGTCGAACGTATCCAGCCGAAGAACCAGCGCCACCGACTCCGCGATCTTCGTCGTCTTCTGCAACGACAGATCCGTATCCGCGAAGCCCGGTCCATTCAGCGCATTCCGCTGCAGGTTCCCGAAGCCAAACGGCTGCGTGTAGAAGGCGCATCCCGGCGTAATCGTCGCGCACACTGAGCCGTTGATGTATTGAACATTCTTGCCCACGTACGCTCCCCGGCCCGTCGAGAACTTGCCAACCACCGTCGGGCGAATCGTATTCGCATTTCCTGTGAACGTGGCATTCGACGTCGTCACGTTGAGCGGCTGACCACCCTGCACCTGCGTGATATTCGCGATCAGCCAGCCCTCCTTCAACCGGTTGCCATGGAACGGCAGCGTCCATGTTCCGCTGAAGACGAAGTGGTGCCGAACGTCGAAGTCGGACAAGCCATAGTTGTCCCTGGGGTTGGTATTGTCCTGGAAGCCATTGGCCGACTGCGAATTCTCATCCATCGACTTCGAGTAGGTATAGGTCGAGTTCAACTGGAATCCGCCGCGCAGCGACTTGCGAACCGTCAGCCACAGCGAGTTGTAGTTCGACATGGACGAGTAGTCGATGTAGTTGATATTCCCCAGCGCAGAGCCCGGCCGATAGGGGCTGGAGATCGCAAGCGTCGGAAATGGCCGCACCGGCGTCGTTCCGCTCGGATAGATAAACTGGTTGATATTGCGGGTGACACGCAGATGCCGCCCGCCCGAGCCAATATATCCAATCTGAACCGCGGTGCCTGCGCCAATATCTTGCTGCAGATTGAGGTTGTAGGACTCCGTATATGCGTTGCGATAGTTCGGATTGATCGCCGCAGGCGCCAGGCTGCTCACCGAGGCCTTCGCATACAGCGTGCCCACCGGCAGCGTAGGATTCGCCGTCGTCGCATTCAGGTTCACCGGATTCGAGATCGGCGGATTCCCCGTAAGGTTGGAGCCTACGCCCGCCGTAGGCTGATCCGCCATAATCCCGAAGCCGCCACGAAGGATCGTCTTGCTCGTCCCGAAGACATCGTAGGTAAAACCCAGCCGCGGCTCATAGTTGTAGTTCTGGTTATAGGGCTGGTTCACCTGCTGCAGCGTGCTCGAAGCCGTCAGAAAGTTGACGAACCGATGACCGCCCTCTGCCGGTGTTCCATTCCACTCGAAGCGAAACCCAAGCTCCGCGATAAAGCGCGGCGAAATCTTCCAGCTGTCCTGAACGAAGCTCGCAACCGTGCTGATAAAGACGCGGCTGGTCTGGTTCGCCGGATTCACGGTGAAGGTGTTGGCAAGACCGTTGATGAAGTTCGTCGTATTGGTAAACGAAATCGTGCCCGCCGTCTGCGAGAAGTTATCTCCGATAAACCGCCGGAACTCGCCTCCGATCTTCAGCGCATGCTTCCCCACCTGGTAGTTCAACGTATCGGAGAACACCCCCGTAGTAACAAAGCGCCCCTGGGGAAAGCCCGAGGGCCCGCCAAAGTTCAGCGCAAGGTCGCTCACCGTGATCTGCGGAATCCCGATGTCCGCCGTCACGCCATTGTTGATCCCGTAGTCGCTCGCAACCCCCAGCGTATTCGGGCTGAACGAAATGGCGATTCTATTGAAGCCAAGCCGCGCCTCGTTGACGACATTCGGAGAAAAGATGTGAACGTCGTTGATGGTCCCGATCTGACGATGCGCCGTCCGATGGTCGCCAAAGCCGGAGATCGAATTGTTCTGGAGGTTAGGCTCCGTGCGCGCATCCTGCTGCCACGCATAGTAGAGGTGCAGACTGTTGGCATCGGACACTTTGTGGAAGACGTCGCCGCTATACTGATCCGTCTTCACAGGCCCGGGAGAGGAGCCGGTAAAGACAGCATGCGCCACACCCGGCGTCTCCACCCCAACCGGAATGAAGTTGATGATCTTGGCATACGCCGACCCCGCGGCACTCGTCGCGAAGGCTGCCCGCTCGGCCGCCGAAGGCACTGTGCTCTGAAAGATCACATCCTGCGACTGCCGCAGTCCTTCATAGCTGATGAAGAAGAACGTGCGGTCCTTGAAGATCGGCCCGCTGAACGCACCGCCGAAGTTATGCCGGCGAAGCGCATTCTGCCGATCCGGCTTGCGATTGAAAAAATTGCGCGCATCGAAATAATTGTTGCGCATGTAGTCGAAGCCCTCGCCGTGAAAGGCGTTCGTGCCCGAACGCGTAGCGACGTTCACGATCGATCCCGAGCTGCGTCCATACTCCGCGCTGAACGTAGAGTTCGAAATCTTGAACTCCGACGTCGTATTGATCGACGGCTGAAACGTAATTTGATTCTGTGTCATGTCGTTCAGGTTGATTCCGTTGATCTGAAAGTTCGCAGAGTCTTCCCTGTTCCCGGCAGTGATGAAGGAGTTCGATCCAAGCCCGCGGCTGGCAGCGGTCAGCGTGCCATTCGCAGGAGGCACCACCGATCCCGGCACCAACTGCGTCAGATCGAGAAAGTGCCTCCCATTCAGCGGAATCTGCTGCACCGTCTCCCTGTCGATCACCTGCCCCATCGTCATCGTCTGTGTCTCAATCGCCGGCGGCACACCCTCCACCTGCACCGTCTCGCCGGCGCTCGAAATTGCGAGCTTGGCATTCACCGTCGCATGCGCATCCACCTGGAGCGTCACCCTCTCCACCGTAAATTTGGCGAAGCCTGCCGCGTTCACCGTAACCGTGTAATCGCCCGGTTGCAGAGAAGGGGCCGTGTAGCTCCCCGCGTCATCGCTCACCGTATTGCGATCCGTCCCCGTCGCCAGTGCATGAATCGTAATCGCCGCACCCGGCACCACCGCCCCGCTCGGGTCGGTCACCGTTCCAGTCAGACTTGCCGTCGATTGCCCAAGGCACGAACCCACACTCATCAGGACGAAGACTGTAAACGCCAGTAATCCGCCTAAGACTCTCTGCGACACGTTCACTCGATGCCTCCTAAAAAACACAGCGTTCCGGTATAGTTGGCAACGAATACCGGTAAAACAGGTTGCTCAGCCATTGCAGCGGAGTAGCTATCTCCCGCTGTCCAAAGGTAAGATCGCCCGGTCGTTGAATCTTCTCGCTCAGGCATTCCCGGCAGAAGACGCAACCAATCCATGGGTGAATATGACGTTAAGGTACAACCAAAATTTCACGAACGAGTAGTCATGTCAACGTTATCCGTCACAAACCACTTCAACGATTACAGAGGAACAGCTCCTGCTCTACCAGCGTAAGAACGCAGTGCGGCGCGCTCCCATCGCAGAGCGCACCTGCAACCAGACGCAGTGCGGATTCAGACAAATTAGTTCTCGTGGCCTGACCTGTTGTCACAGACACATCTACGGTTTGTCACTTTTTTGTAAAAAAAGTGTACAAATAGTTGCAACGCATCGCTGACAATTTTGCCGGAGAACGATGACAGGAAAGAAGAAGAAGAACACTATACCGGACGCCGGCAAGCCGGTCACGCTGAAGATGCTCGCGGAGTATCTCGACCTCTCGCCCGCAACCGTCTCCATCGTGCTCAACAACTCTCCCGTGGCGAAGTCCATCTCGCTCGCCACGCGTCAGCGCGTTCTTGCCGCCGCCAAAAAGTTCGAGTACCGCCCCAACCTGCACGCCCGCATGTTGCGAACCCGCCTCTCCAACACCGTCGGTGTCATCGTCCCCGAGGTCAGCGAAGGCTACTTCACCGGGGTCATGCTGGGTATTGAGCAGTATCTTCTCCAGGAGGGCTTCCTCTACTTCACCGTCAGTCATCTTGGCCGTCCCGACCTCCAGGAGGAGTATCCTGAGCTCCTGATGAACCGCTCCGTCGACGGCTTCCTCCTCGTCAACACCGAGCTCCGCCACAAGGTTCCCCTCCCCGTCGTCGGCATCTCCTCTCACAGCAAAACTCCCGGCGTCACCAATGTCCTGCTGGACCACAACCACGCCGCCAAGATGGCCCTCCACCATCTCTACGATCTCGGCCACCGCCGCATCGCCTTCATGAAGGGCCAGCGCTATGCCCTCGACTCCGAGGTCCGCTGGCAGGCCATCGTCACCATCGCGCAGGAGATTGGCATCATCGTGCGCCCGGAGCTCTGCATCTATCTCGAAAAAAACTCCTGGTCGCCCGAGCTGGGATATCCACCCGTGCGCGAGCTGCTCGCGCGAACTCGCGACTTTACGGCAATGTTCTGCTTCAACGACACTGCCGCCGTCGGCGCCATGCGAGCCATTGAAGACGTCGGTCTCAACTGCCCCCGCGACATCTCCATCATCGGCTTCGACGACATCATCATCTCGGAGTACTACAACCCGCGCCTCACCACCGTACGCCAGCCTCTGCACAAGATGGGCTGGACCGCCGCACAGCTCCTGGTCAAGCGGATTCAGTCTCCCGACGAGCCGTATCCGGAAGAGGTCTGGTTCGAGCCTGAGCTCGTCGTCAGAGAATCCACAACGGGTATCCTCGAGGCCCTTCCGCCGAAGCCGATCCGCATCATACGATAGCGGAAGAGTCCCTTGCACCAGACAGGCCAAATAGAAAGACCTAGCCCCCACGACACGCCGAGCGCATTCCGCACGCTCGCCCCGGTGTTCTTCTACTTCGCCGTAGGCGGCATCGCGACCGTCATGCTCGGGCCTCTCCTCCCCTCGCTCATTCAGCGTTGGAACATCCAGGACGCGCAGGCAGGCACACTCTTCACCGCCAACTTCACCGGTCAGCTCTGCGGAGCCTGGTTCGCCGCACGCAACCTGCGCACCAGCGTTCTCTATGGCACGGTCATGACTGCGGCTGGATGCGCCGCGATGGCCTGGGCGAGCTTCGGCATCGCCCACATCGCCCTCTTCTGCATCGGCACCGGGCTGGGCGCAGGCCTCACCGCCGGCAACATCATCGCCGGCACCGCCGTTCCCGCCCTGCGCGCGCGCCTCCTCGCCATACTGAACGTCGCCTGGGGTATCGGCGCAATCGCCTGTCCCCTGCTCGTGCACGCCACTGCCGCCGGAGGAGTCGGCCTCTTCTTCTTTCTCACCTCCGCTCTTCTGGCCACAGCCGCCCTCTTCGCCATCACCATCCCACGCCAGATACGATCGATCGCCCCAGCCACCCTCGCATCGCAATCCTCATCCAACGCAAAGCCGCGCATCCCCCTCTCACACCTTCATCTTTTTTTATTCGGAGCGGCGATGCTGCTCTATGTCGGCGTTGAGAACGCCCTCGGCGGCTGGCTGCCCAGCTACGCCGCCCGCACCAATCTCTCCGCTCGCGCCGCCTCCATCTCCCTCTACTTCTGGATCGCGGAGCTCTGCGGCCGCCTCCTCGTAGCCGGTCTCATGGCGCTGATCAGCGAAGCCACCCTCTACCGGTCCTGCCTCGCGCTCCTCATCCTCACGCAAGCCCTGCTATGCCTTGCAGTGCATCTTTCCGTCACCAGCCTTGCCACGCTCACCATCCTCAGCGGCCTCACCCTCGCTCCCGTCTATCCGCTCCTCATCTCCTTCCTGCTTGCGCGCACCGGCAACAACCCGCGCCTGGGCTCCCTCTTCGCCGTCGCCTCTCTCGGCGGGGCAACTCTGCCCTGGCTCACCGGCATCGTCTCCACGCACTTCCACGGACTTCGCGCCGGCCTCCTCGTCCCCGCGACAGGCGCCATTCTGCTCCTCTCCATGTCCGCCGTGATTACCGCCAAACCCTCCTCCGCCCCAAAGCCCACACCCTCCTGACGGCCTCCCCGCACAGAGAAGCAGGAGCTCAATCGCTTCAGTAGCCCTGAAACATCTCCTCCACCCTCTTTTCCAAAAGCCTAAGACGGGTTTTTGCAGATAAGATGGGTGCGTCGCTTCCAACAGCATTCCCCATCGCGTCCCCGGCACATCGCTACGCAAAAAATCAGTGAGGGCTCATGAACCACCGGACTCAATCAGGAAAGAATGTAACCGCCATCAGTCTGTGTCTCCTCTGTGCCGCCTGCACTCTGCCCGCGCAACAGCCCGACCACGCCGTCCAGAATCACGACGACAAAGTCTGGACCGACTCCGTCCGCCCCTACGACAAACAGCGCGCCGCCCTCCTCAAAACCGTCGACGCAGAAGACCAGTCCGGCCCCTTCCGCCCCGACTGGGGCTCCCTCGAGCACTACCAGGTCCCCACCTGGTATCAGGACGCCAAGTTCGGCATCTTCATCCACTGGGGCCTCTACTCCGTCCCCAGCTTCGGCAACGAGTGGTACTCCCGCAACATGTACATCCAGGACACGCCCGAGTTCAAGCATCACGTCGCCACCTACGGTCCCCAGACCACCTTCGGCTACAAGGACTTCATTCCCAAATTCAAAGCCGAGCACTTTGACCCTCACGCCTGGGCCGCCCTCTTCCACGACGCCGGCGCGCAGTACGTCGTCCCCGTCGCCGAGCACCACGACGGCTTCCAACCTCACCCCCTGGTCCGCCGCAAAGATGGGCCCCAAACGCGACATCGTCGGCGAGCTCGCCACCGCCGTCCGCGCCCAGGGCCTCCACTTCGGAGCCTCCACCCACCGCGCCGAGCACTACTTCTTCATGAACGGCGGCCGCACCTTCCCCTCCGACGTCCAGGACCCCAAGTACGCCAGCTTCTACGGCCCCGCCCACGCCGGCATTACCCCCGGCAAGGACGAGAAGGGCCACCCCGACCCCGCCTATCTCGACGACTGGCTCGCCCGCACCACCGAGATCGTCCAGAAATATAAGCCCGAGATCATCTACTTCGACTGGTGGATCGAGCAGCCTGAATTCCAGCCCTACCTCAAACGCTTCGCCGCCTTCTACTACAACGACGCCGCCGCCCGCCACAGCACCGCCATCATCAACGCGAAAAACAAGACCTTCCCCCCCGGCACCGCCATCTTCGACATCGAGCGCGGCGTCTCCGACACCATCCGCCCCATGCTCTGGCAGACCGACACCTCCGTCAGCAACAAGTCCTGGGGCTACATCGAAGACGACACCTTCAAGTCCCCCCAGACCATCGTCTGGCAGCTCGCCGACATCGTCAGCAAAAACGGCAACCTCCTCCTCAACGTCGGCCCCAGGCCCGACGGCACCATCCCCGACCCCATCCAGCACATCCTCCGCGAGGTCGGCGCCTGGCTCAAGGTCAATGGCGAAGGCATCTACGGCACCCGCCCCTGGACCGTCTACGGCGAAGGCCCCACCAGGGCCGCGGCAGGCTCCTTCCACGACGGCAAAGATCAGTACACGCCCGAAGATCTCCGCTTCACCAAGAAGGGCACGAACCTCTACGCCATCGCCCTCGCCTGGCCCACCAGCGGCACGCTCACCATCCACACGACGACAAAGCAGGCCGCCCCAGCCAAAGACGTCACACTCCTCGGCTCCAACACAAAGCTCAAGTGGACGCAGGACGCCACCGGCCTCACCATCCACCTCCCTCAGCAGCCCATCGGCACCCTCGCCTACACCTTCCGCATCGCGCTGCAACCGTAACCACTCTTGGAGAAATCTGCCATGATTCGCCAGATTCGCCCGATCCGCCAGACACGCCAGCTTCTCTCTCTCCCCCTCGCCGCCCTCCTCCTCGCCTCCCTCGTTAACGCCGCACCCGCTCCCGCCCAGCAGCCAGCGGCGGACGCCCCCCCGCCCATCTACCTCGGCACCGCCTGGTATCCCGAGCAGTGGCCCGAGTCCCGCTGGGACGCCGACCTCACCCTCATGGAGCAGGCCCACATCCGCTTCGTCCGCATCACCGAGTTCGCCTGGTCCTCCATGGAGCCCACCGAGGGCAACTACAAATTCGACTGGGTCGATCACGCCATCGCCGCCGCCGCAAAGCATCACATCGCTGTCGTCCTCGGCACCCCCACCCCCACGCCCCCCGCATGGCTCACCCAGAGGTACCCCGAAACCCTCCGCATCGAAATCGACGGACGCCAGGACCAGCACGGCAACCGCCAGCAGTTCAACTGGGCCAATCCGAAGTATCGCCAGCTCGCTCGCGGCATCGCCGAAAAGATGGCCCAGCGTTACGGCCACAACCCCAACGTCATCGGCTGGCAGATCGACAACGAGTACGCCCAGGTCTCCTACGGCCCCGACGACAAAAAGCAGTTCCAGTCCTGGCTCAAGGACCACTACAAGACCCTCGATAACCTCAACGCCCGCTGGACCACCGCCTACTGGTCCGAGTCCTACACCGACTGGTCCCAGATTCCCATCGAAGAAAAAACCGGCAACCCCGGCCTCCTCCTTAGCTGGAAGCGCTTCGTCTCCGACACCTGGCGCAGCTACCAGAAAAACCAGCTCGATGTCATCCGCGCCAACAGCGACCGCCGCCAGTTCATCACCACCAACATGATGGGCTGGTTCGACGGCTACGACCACTACACCGTCTCGCAGGACCTCGACCTCGCCTCCTGGGACGACTACGTCGGCCGCGGCCACCTCGACCCCTACCGCAACGGCGCCGCCCACGACCTCACCCGCGGCTTCCTCCGCAAAAACTTCTGGGTCATGGAGACCCAGCCCGGCTTCGTCAACTGGAACGCCGTCAACACCGCCCTCGACAAAGGCGAAGTCCGCGCCATGGCCTGGCACGACGTAGGCCACGGTGCCGACGCCGTCAGCTACTGGCAGTGGCGCTCCGCCCTCAACGGCCAGGAAGAGCTCCACGGCACCCTCGTCGGCCCCGACGGCACACCCCAGCCTCTCTACCCCGAGGTCGCGCAGATCGGCGCCGAGTTCGCCAAGGCCGGCCCCGCCCTCGCCGGCACCTCTCCCCACTCGCAGGTCGCCATCCTCCACTCTTACGACAGCCGCTGGGCCATCGACTGGCAGCGCCACAACCGCAACTTCGACCCCGTCGACCAGATCGTCAGCTACTACAAGCCCCTCCGCCAGGTCGCCCAGTCCGTCGACGTCATCCAGCAGACAGCGCCCCTCGACGGTTACAAATTAGTCGTCGCCCCCGGCCTCGCCGTCCTCACCGACGAGGGCGCAAAGAACCTCATCGCCTACGTCCAGAACGGAGGCCACCTCGTCCTCGGCCAGCGCACCGCCATGAAGGATGGAGACAACAGCCTCCAGAAAGAGCGTGGCCCCGGCCCCCTCGCCGCCCTCCTCGGCGGCCGCGTCGACCAGTTCTACGCCATCGACGACAAGCCGGAGGATACCGTCCCCGTCGAAGGCAAATGGGGCACCACCACCTCTAAAATCTGGGCCGAGCAGCTCAGCACCTCCTCCCCCGACACCGAAGTCCTCATGCGCTACGGCAAATCCAACGGCTGGCTCGACGGCCAGCCCGCCGCCATCACCCGCAAGGTCGGCAAAGGCCGCATCACCTACATCGGCGCCTGGATGGACGACGCCACCATGCTGACCGCCGCAAAGTGGATGGCCGAGACCAGCAGCGTCACCGCCGCCTTCGGCCCCGTGCCCGACGGAGTCGACGTCTACCCCCGCGAGGGCAACGGCAAAAAGGTCTTCATCCTCGTCAACTTCGCCAAAACCTCACAAACCGTCACCCTGCCCTCAACGATGCACAGCATCCTCGACGGCAAAGACACCAGTTCAATCACCCTCGACCACTACGGAGTCTCAGTCCTGCAAGCCAGATAACCCTCCGCGTAACTGTCATCCTTCGCAGAACTGTGTCCTTTCGCATAATTGTCATCCTTCGCATAACTGTCATCCTTTCGCATAATTGTCTCCTTTCGCATAATTGTCATCCTTCACATAACTGTTGGGGTGGGAGCGTGGGGCTTCAGCCCCACGAAAAAAAAGCCACGCCGAAGGCGTCACCGCTCTGCCGAAGGCCGGAGTGAAGCCCGAAGGGCGTAACGACCAAATATTGCCACTGCCTGTTCTTCCCATTCCCACCGGGCCCCAGCCGACCGGGTGCCCCATCCATCGCGCACTTTGCGATGGGTGGGATGTACCTCTTCCCCAGCCAGCTCTTGCCGTTGCCTCCCAACCACAACAAAAAGCCATCATCTCGACCGAAGGCGGCGCACTCTGCCGCCGCAGCAGAGAGACCCCGCATTTCTCCTTTGCCGTTGCCCTGTTTTTGCCCTTTGCCCTTGCCTTTGCCTTTGCTGTTGGGGTGGGAGCGTGGGCTTCAGCCCCACGAAAAAAACCACGCCGAAGGCGCCACCGCTCTGCCGAAGGGCGTAACGACCAAAATATTGCCGCTGCCTGTTATTCCCCCCACCCAACCGCCGAACGCGCCGCACTTTGGAGAGACCCTCATCCACTGGCGTCCCCAAAAATCCTGTCAAGCCCAAAACCCACCAAACCACACTAAACAAAAGAGATAAAGATGGCGATCCACCCACCCCAATCCGCTATAATAGAACCAGAGAGAAAAGCACAAGGCCCAGCGAATAGCTGGGCCTTACCCTTTTAGAATAAATACTTTACAACAATACCCCTGCGAATTCAGGGACTTTAGCCCCGAAGTCCAAACCTATCTCTTTACGAATGAATACTTTACCACTAAATGGTACCCCAGGGGGGGTACCCACATACACACCAACAAAGATTCCCAGCTCCATCGCCCTCCGATCAAGGGCAAGGGAGCTGAGAATCGCTAACGGAGCCGGACTACCACTTGCAGAAAACTGACGCCATCTAAATTTAGTGCGTGGCTGAGAACTGATCGCGAAGCTGAATAACCCCAATAACAAGTAAAGCCGCCATGGCAGGTAGAAAAAAAAGATACATAACGCCTCCGTGCTGCAAGTGATGAAATAGTGAAACGGGGCCTTGACTACCGGAGAGAGCAGTCATCCTGCCCTCCCCGTTCGATACACCAGCAGGCATCTCCCGGCATCGACAGCCTCCGCCGGGAGGCGCCCATTGATTCCTTGCTTACACTCGAGACAGCTTGCGGCGGACCGCCCCTGCCAACCCAACCAACCCGGACCCGAAGAGGAGCAGGCTCGACGGCTCAGGAGCCGGTGCGGTCGCCACCGAGGGCGCCGTGCCGATCATCTCCTGCGGAAGGTTGCCCCAGACCCCGTTGTGGATGTTAGATCCAGTAGGAATGTAGAAGTTGAAATCGTCGAGGAACCCGGTGCTGTAGGTGAAGCTGTGAGCCGCACTAAGGAGAGCCTCTGCATAGGAGTTCGTGTCCGCGTTGTTGTCGAACACATTCCACAACGCCTGCTGCACATCCGTGGTGGTGTACGTATGGCCATGTCCGTTGGACTTGCCCAGTTCGCTGTAGATGTACGCCTCTTCCTCGTATTTGAAGTCCGAAGAGTGCTTGTTGGAGTTCAGGTAGTTCGCGCCGTTGACTATCGTCACGCCCCACGACTCGCCAATCTGAATCTGCCTAAAGTCATCGAGGCAGAACAGGTTCAGGTTGGTTGAGCTTCCGTTGAGAGACAACTGGTACGGGCCGATGGAGCTGTTGTACCCCTTGAGTTCAAGGGTGTCGGCCTTTGCCGACAAAGAGAGAGTGGCAAGGCAGAGGACTGGGACAAGAAGTGCAATTGTTTTCTTCACGTTTTTGATTCTCCGAGGGCTATTACAACTGGAATTGGTTTTGACCAATTGCCCCTCCCTGAGATCGGAGTCCGGCGATTGACCGATGCTTTGCATGTTTCTTTGCACTATTGCTAATGCAAGCGGGCAACCATTCCAGAAACGTCAATTAAGAGATAATTCGGCACTTTTCCACAGGCTGGAAGAAAGAAGTGCTGAATATTTGCACTCTAACCCGAATCAATGTGGCAATCATTTTCCACTTGGGTGCAATTATCGGCACTATCCACCGAACTTGAGCCAAAAGCTACCAGCGTCCAGAGACACTTCAGCCCCCGCAACTCACAGAGTCACGAACCCATAGAACGTGTGTTAGCCGGAATACGCGAGCGCGCCCCCCACCCGAATTCGCGCCAGACACCGTAACGAATCGACGGAGCTTACACCGCCACCGTAAACGTGTCCTCACTCCTGGTCACCGCACGATACAGGGTATCCCGTTCGAACGGTACCCGCCCGGCCTCTGTAATCAGCCGAACCAGATCCGCCCGCCGCATCCCCTGAGGTGTAGTCGCCCCGGCATCGTGATAGATCTTCTCCTCGATCACCGTGCCGTCAATATCATCCGCCCCGAACCGCAGCGAGATCTGCGCCATCTTCGGCGAGACCATCTGCCAGTAGCTCTTGATGTGGGGAAAGTTGTCCAGCATCAGGCGGCCAACCGCAATCTGCCTGATATCCAGCATGCCCGTCGTCCGCGGAATATGCGCCAGCGCCGTATTCTCCGGGTGGAAGGCCAGTGGGATAAACGTCTGGAACCCACCCGTCTCGTCCTGCACCTCCCGCAGCTTCAGCAGGTGGTCCACCCGGTCCTCATCGTTCTCCACATGCCCATATAGCATCGTCGCATTCGACCGCAGCCCGATCTTGTGCGCCATCCGCGCCGTATCCAGCCATTCGCTGCCGTCGATCTTGTGGTCGCAGATAATATGCCGAACCCGGTCGGCGAAGATCTCCGCACCGCCCCCAGGCATCGAATCCACGCCAGCCGCCTTCATCTGCTGCAGCGTCTCCGGAATCGTCATCTTCCCACGCTTCGCTAGAAACGCCACCTCCACCATGGTGAACGCCTTCACATGCACCTTGGGAAAGCGAACCTTCAATCCCCGAACCAGATCCATGAAGTACTCAAACGGCAGATCCGGATGCAGCCCCCCTACAATATGAAACTCCGTCACAGCCTCGGTATACCCTGAAGCCGCAGTCTCCCAGGCCTCCTCAAGCGCCATCGTATACGTCCCAGCCTCGCCCTTCTTGCGTCCAAACGCGCAAAGACGGCAGGAAGCCACGCACACATTGGTCGGATTGATGTGGCGGTTGACGTTGAAGTAAGCCGTGTCCCCATGCATCCGCTCCCGGACGAGGTTCGCCAGCCATCCCACCGCCAGGATGTCTCCACTCCGGTACAGCGTCACCCCATCCTCGAAGCTGAGCCGCTTCCCCTCCTGCACCTTCGCCGCAATTGGCAAAAGCGCCGCATCATCTGTCTGAAAAGAGTGCCGCGGCCTCGAACTGGATACGTGAAAGCTCATACTCAGATTCTATTCCTCCGCTCCCATTCAGGGGAGTCTCAATGGCTCACCGTTTCCTTCGTATCCATCATCTGCGGCTGGATAACGACACCGTCGAACAAAGTAGCCCCCACCAGATGGTCGCCCACGGGCCGAACTAACTTCAGATGCCAACCAGTGTTCCAGTAGGTCACGGCCTTGTCCGATAAATGGATTGAGAAGACGATCGTATTCTTGTTGTTTGCCGTTAGGAATATCCGGTCGGAGGGCTCATCGTAAAAGAGGCTGTTCACATCTCTGACGTAGAGATTCTTCAACGTCTGCCACGTCGCACCTCCATCGTTCGAGGCGAACACACCCTCTCGCCCTCCCACCCATATCCCGCCAGCCGCGTCGACGGCTACCGCACCAACCTGCGTAAGCGTATCCGGCAGTTTAACTGCGCTCCAATGCTCGCCGCCATCGGTAGACAGCATTGCATTTTTCCGGGTCGCCGCCACCACTACCAATTTTGCCGCTGCTACAAAATGCCACTCCTGTCGATCAGGACCATCCAATAGCTTCCAATTTTGGCCCGCGGTGGCGCTACGCAATATGCCCTCTGAGGTCGCAGCATAGACCACATCCCCAGCCTGAGCGATGGAGTAGACACTGTCTTCAAACAGACGCGTTTTCTCAATCATCTTTTTAGTTGGAGTGACCGGCACCACAGCCTTTGAGCGACTGGCCTTCCCCGCCGCAGCCTTGCCCTTGGCTGTGACCCCACTCTTTACGGCCGCTCTTTTTTTAACAACCTGAGGTACTTCTACCTCATAGGACACGTTCTGCACACGATTCCATAGCTCCCCTTGAAGCCGGTAGAGGCCATGAACCGTTCCCGCCAGAATCGTTCCATCCGAAGCCTGCCCTAGGCTATAGACATCGCGCCCTTCCAACCCTGCGCTCTTCTGTGCCCAGGTCAGGCCGCCATTATTGCTAACGAATACGCCTCCCAGAGCTTTATCATTCACAACGCCAACATAGATTGTCGAAGGCTGTCTTGCATCTCCCACATACGACCTGATCTGCCGGGCCGAGAAACCCTCGTTCGATGGGCTGAAACTATACCCACCATCATTGCTTGTCAGAACTCCGCCGCGATCCGTGGCCAGAAGTATCCGGTTGGTGTTCGTCGGATCGACGAATACATCATTCACAATCAGTTCAGGTCCAGTGGTTCGCACCCACGTCTTACCCGAATCCCCAGTCCGAAAGAGCCCTTCCGTGGTGCCGGCAAAGACAATATTGAGATTCTGCGGATCCTGCATCAGCACTCGCGTGCGTCTCGCCGTGGCAGGAATCCCCTGTATCTTCTGAAACTTCACGCCCGCGCTATCGCTCTTGTAGATTCCAGAACACGCGCTCGCATACACCACGTTCGGATCTTTGGGATCGACAATGATCGAAAACACATCCGAATCGTCGATGACCCCCTCTTTGATGTTGGTCCAATGCGCACCGCCGTCCATTGTCTTCCAGGGAAGATGCCACGTCCCGGCATAGATGATCTGAGGATCCTTCGGATCGATCGCGATCGACTCAACTTCGTGCAGCTCCATGCTGCCTTCAGGGGTAATCAGCTGCCAGTGATCGCCGCTGTCGGTCGAGCGGTAAACGCCCTTCAGCGTGCCGGCCACCAATATCTTCGCGTTCGACGGAGCTGTCGCTAAAGCGCGAATCGATTGCCCGCTCATATCCGCTTCACTGGCCCAGTTCGCTCCTCCATCATGCGTCACATAGATTCCACCATCGGGGCTTCCGAGCACCCAGGCACCCACTACAATATGTTTCGGGTCCTCACGATCCAGCACGATCGAATCCAGCACCAGATCATCCCGCTTGCCAATCCAAGCCAGGCGTTTCCACTGCGCGCCGCCGTTGTGCGACTCATAGATCCAGCCCGTCGCCGTGCCCAGGTAAAGATGCAGATGGTCATGAGGGTCGGCAGCGAAGCCGCGCGCATCTCCGCCGTCGGGGCCAAACGGCATCCAGTCCACCGCGTTCGACCGTAGGCAGCAAAAGGCAAAAAATAAGGAAAGAAGGAGTGCTCTAAGTCTGTACTGGCTGTTCAACGTGTCATTCCAATCATCATCTATCTCTAAACATACTTGCACGATAAGCGAGAGGGCTCAACACAAAGGCTGACTGGATTGATCCAGTCAGCCCTTATGCTTCATTCATTCTTGGTGCTTACTTCTTTTTGTGGTGCCGGGGTGCTGCCGTCCGTGGCTGAACCTTGACTGCGCTCTCGTCCACAGCGGTAATACCCGTGCTGTCCAGTGTGGCGCCGGCAGGGATCAGCGTCGTGGTCACAGTCTTACCGTCAGTCGAGCCGGTATAGGCCGTGATACGGCTGCCATCGATACCCTTCTCCGTCACCAGGTAGGTCTTCGTGTTGACAGCGCGTGCAGCAGCCAGCTTGCCGGCAGCCTTTTCCTTGCTGGCGGCGTTTCCGACTACAGCAAGCTTTGCATCGGAGCTACGCTGCAGGTTCAAGGCGATATCGTCAAGGCAAGCCTTGGCTTCGTTATCGACCCGAGCCGGACGGCGAGCATCGCGCTCGAAGTTCACGCTGCACAGGGCAGAGGTTGAAGGAGCAGGAGGAGCAGGCGGAGCCACAACCGTGACGGTTGTATTCTGCGATGCTGTCTGGCCCTTGTCGTCGACCACGTTGCAGGTCACCGTGATGGTTCCAGGTGCTGCACCCGTCGTGTTCAACGTCGCCGTCGAAGTGCTGCCGCTCACAGATCCAGCCGTCGCGCTGTAGCTATAGGTCAAAGGACGGTTCTGTGGGCTGCTGCCGTTTGAGGTAATCGTTGCAGAATCCCCAGGAGAAACGGTGGAAGGATTCGCCGAGCAGCTGATCGTCGGCGGCTCGTAAGCCTTGACGGTGTAGGTCGCAGAGCAATCTGCCATCTGGCCAGGCTTTACACCCTCGGAGATATGGCCCTTCGCCGTGTAGGTTCCCGGGTTCGCGCCCTTGGTGTCGATGTTCGCGATATTCGACGTTCCGGAGACCGTACCGCCATCGCCTGTCCAGGTATAGTTCGCCGTCTTCTTCGGGTCGAGGTTCAACGCCGTACCGGTCACGGTAATGGGGTCGCCAGGATAGACCGTGTCAGGAGAAGCCGCGCACGAATACGTAACAGGAGGAGGAGGAATGATATGACCGAAGTGCGTCACAATGCCGGTGCTGAGCTCAGCTCCGCTTATATTCGCACGACCGCCCATCTGGCCAGCAGTCGGAGGAGGCGTGTACGGACCGTAGTTTTCGTGAATGTAACGGTAATCAGCCTCGAACAGTCGCAGGGAGAACCTGTGATTGAAGAAGGGCAGATCGTAGTCCATACCGCCGCCAGCCGTCAGCGTAGGGCCCCACATGTATGGATTGTGATAACTGAAAGGGTTGGAGAGGTTCGGACCAGCCATCCGTGCGCCGCCCGCCAGACCATGTGCGAACAGGGTGAAGTTCTGCATCGGAGCCCGGAAGATCGGGCCGGCCGAGGCCGTGTACAGTCCGTCGTTCTTGCCATCCGGATGCGCGGCGAAAATTATCTCTCCGCCGACATACTTGTTGAAATAATATGCACCGCTCCCGATCGCACCTACATCAATGGAGGAATAGTTGATCCCTGCAGGCTTAAGTTGTCCATGGGCTCCGAAATAGGAATACCCTGTGAAAACATCAACACGCGAAGGGTTGACCCCCACCGGTGCGGTTGTGCTGGGCACAGTCTGTGCACCCAGGCTTGCTACCCCAAGGCTGACTGCACATGCAGCCAATACGGACCGGCTTATATTGCGAAACGGGCGATAAACCATTCGACTTCCTCCACTAAAATTCCTGCATTTTCACGAGCCTGTATGTCAACTCGGTTTAATTCTTCGATTCAGTAAAGCTTACCGCAGTTGCTAGGGTCATCGGTAAAAAAATACTCTTCGGCGACTATATTTTCAATACTTTACCAGTGACGCCCCGTAAAAACTTCTCTATACCGGGTCAAGGTACCTTTCGAGTAACTGGGCTCAGAACACCGCATCCTAATCCAGATTCAGCGTTTTTCGCAGCGTCCCCTTCTCCTGCTGGATCTTTTCCTGCAGCAAAGTAATCGCGTACAACAACTGCTCCGGGCGTGGCGGACAGCCAGGAACATAGATATCGACAGGAATTACCTGGTTCACCCCCTGCAACAAAGCATAATTATTGAATACGCCACCGGAAGTGGCACAAGCTCCCATCGAAATCACCCACTTCGGCTCCGGCATCTGCTCATAGAGCCGCCGAATCACCGGCGCCATCTTCTGCGAGACCCTTCCAGCAATGATCATCAAATCGCTCTGTCGCGGCGACGGGCGAAACACCTCCGCGCCAAACCGCGCAATGTCATACCGCGAGCCGCCCATCGACATCATCTCGATCGCGCAGCACGCCAGGCCAAAGGTCATCGGCCAAACCGAGTTCTTCCTCACCCAATTGATCGCCGCATCCATCGATGCGAGAACGATGCCCTCCGGCTGGTCCGTTCCCCAGCTAACCTCGGTCACCTTCTCCTGATTCTTACCGAAGCTGTCGAGGCTCCCAAACAGGTAGCGGTCGTTCTTCTGCGGAACCGTCGTCGGACGGCCATTGCTCGTGGTCTCATTCGAAGTTGTGCTCATGTCTCTACTATAAAACTGATACAGCCGCCGGGTCACTTATTTCCGACTTGTCCCAGCGAATAGCATCCATCTCCAGCTCAATCCACCAGAAAAGTCCATCCCTCGCGCCTAACGGGCATTCTCCTCCATAGCCTCCATCAAAGCCGCCCGCAACTCCCGCTGCTCCTCTTTGTCTAGCTTCACGCCATTCCGCGTCAGGTAAAACACGTCGATCGCGGTCTCCCCCTCTGTATCCACCAGCGCGACCTCGATATTGCACCCCTGCGCTGCCAGCGTCAGGCTCAGAGCGCGCAGCAATCCGGTCGTATCCTGCGCGACCACCTCCAGCAACGTGCTGTGCGACGACGCCTCATCGTCAAACTCCACCCTCGTCTCCACCACCACCAGCGGAGCCTTCTTCCTTCCCCGCCTCCGCCCGCTCAGCAGCTTCTCCACCGAAACCGCGCCCGTCATCACATCGTGCACGCTCTTTACGAACGCCTCATGCTCCGACGCGTTCATCTCCAGCGTCCGAAAGCTATCCGTAAACCGAAAGCTGTCCACCACCACGCCCTGCCGGTTCGAAAACGCATCCGCCGTAACAATATTCATTCCCCACGCCGCCAGCGCCCCCGCCATCGTCGCAAAAAGCTGCGGCCTGTCCCGCGTAATCAGCGTCAACTCGCTCAACACCGGCGCATAGCGAAAGTCCAGCTGAACGTGGTCCTGGGCAAACTGCGTCGCCATCTTAAAGTGCGACCGCACCTGCTCCGCCGTCCTCGTCCGCACATACCGCTCCGGAAACCCCTCCAGATACTCATTCACCGCAGCCTTCTGTCCCGGCAGCAGTGCGGCCACCCGGTGCACCAGCTCGCTCTCCCCCTGCGCCCCCACGCGTTCATCGTCTACGCTGCGGTCCAGATAGTTCGCCGTAGCAATATAGAGCCGCCACAGATTCTCCGCCTTCCACGGCGTCAGCGCATCCGGATGCACCGCGTTGATATCCGCAAACGTAAACAGCGTCAGCATCCGCAGCGCTTCAGGCGTCTGCACCTTCCCCGCAAAGGCCCGCACCGTCTCCGCATCGAAGATATCCCGCCGCAGCGCCGCCGACATCTCCAGATGATTCGCAATCAGGCTTACCACCAGCCCGCTCTCATACGAGTCCAGCTCCAGCCGCGCAAGCACGCTCTGCGCCATCCGCGCACTCTCCTGCGTATGATCGCCCGTGCTCCTTCCCTTGCCCGTGTCATGCATCAGCGCCGCCAGATACAACAGCCCCGGATGCGGCAGCTCGCGTAACACCCCGCCAAGCCGGCCCGCCCACTCCCCCATCGGCCCCGTCTGCGCACTCTCCAGGCCATGCAGCGTATCGATCAGCACAAACGTATGCTCATCCACCGTGTACCGGTGATACGCATCCCGAATCACCAGCGCATCGATCCCATGAAACTCCGGGATCAGAAGCTCCAGTACGCCCAGCGCATGCATCGCCCGCAGCGCGCTCCCGGCATGCGCCCCAGTCAGTACTCCCTCGAGTTGATGCCAAAGCCCCGGCCCCTCCTCCAGGTGTGCCGACAGCAACGGCAGCGCATCCGACAGCCGCTCCTCCGCCTCCCGCCCCAGCGTGCATCGCGTCCGCGCCATCGCGGCAAATACCTGCAGCACCGTATCCGGGTCCTGCGCCGGATCTTCCCCAGCCTCCGTCACCAGCTCCAGCACTACCCGGCCCCGCTCCACCCGAAAGCCGCTCTGCTGTACCTCCGGCCTGCGCTCCCGCTTCAACCCCAACAGCCGCGAAGGAGCCTTCCCCGTCGGCACCTCCTCCATCATCTGCGTCACCCGCCGCTCAACGCTCCGCGCATGGCGAAAGTAGAACCGCATCCAGTAGGCCGCATCCGCCTTCTTCTGCTGCAACCCCAACAGCCCGATCGCCGCCGCCGCCGCAGCATCCTGAGCCTGCCAGTCCAGCGTATTGTCATCCCGTTCGTGCCGATAATGTAGGAAGCACCGTACCAGCCACAAAAACTCCACCGCGCGGCGAAACTCCCGCCCCTCCTCCGCCGACTCGTCCGCAGCCCCCGTTACAGCCCCATTGCCCTTCTTCTCAGCCTGCGCCCCTGCCGCACGCAGAGCCGTCATCCACCCGCACACATGCGCATCCCGCAGACCGCCGGGACAGTCCTTGATGTTCGGCTCCAGGTGAAACAGCGTATCGCCATACTTCGTATGACGCGCCCGCGTCAGCTCCAGCAGCCGCGCGGTCACTGCCTTTTGATCCTTTTGCAACAGCTTCGGCAGACACTGCGCCACAAGCTTCTCATACAAGGCCGCGTCTCCAATCAGCATTCGATGGTCCACCAGCGACAGCGCAAACTCCGCATTGTCCACATCGAACCACTCGCACTCTGACAGCTTCCGCGTCGCCGGAGAGACCCGTATCCCGCAGTCCCACATCTCCTGGTTCACCTGCCGGATCGCTGCCTTCAAGTCCTTCTCCGCCAGCCGCCCATCCAGCAGGAACAGCAGGTCCACATCGGAGTAAGGAAACAGCTCCCGCCTCCCATACCCGCCCACCGCAACCAGAACCACCCCAGCCGACAGCCGCGCATCCTGCGCCACCGCCAGCCCCCACAGTCCACGCACCAGCTCATCCACCGCCGCGGCCCGGCCTGCAATCGTCACCGCGCCCGACGCACCCGCTTCGAACGCGCCACGAATCTCCAGCATTCTTCGCTGGTATCTCCCCCGCAGCCCGCTCCCTGTTACCTCATTTGTCTGCATAAGCCTATTCGCCCGCGTGAGAAGCAAGCGTCCGCATCTCTTTCAAAAAGTCCACCTTGTTCTCAGGAGAGATCAACACCGAGTCCGCCTGCCCATATTCAATCTCGACTCGATCGAGCGACAACGCCGCAGAGGCCAGCGCGCTCCTGCTCGGACGAATGGCATGAATCTCCGAATAGGAAATCCTTCTCCTCAAAAGACCTTGCCGAATCAACAATCCGCCCGCGGCCGTCTCATACACAACAGGAAGAGCCGCCACGCCATACAGGGCGAGAACAACAACCGAGACGATGGATAGACCAGGTCTGTGCAAAGCAAGTGCCATGCCGCAGAGCACGAGAGGAACCCCGACAAGAAGGACGGCAAGCCACCAGTCGACCTTTGATCTGTAGACCATCTGTCCTCACCTGGTGATGCAGCGTAGGTCCATCCAACCAAACTCGTCGCCGTCCATCCTGACACCAGCTGCTACAGGGCGATATCCCCCCGCTCATCATTCCTGATCCGAATCGCCTCATCGATCTTCGAGACAAAGATCTTGCCGTCGCCGATCGTCCCCGTCCGAGCCGCCGTCGTAATCGCCTGGATGGCCTTGTCCAGCATATCGTCCGTGACCACCACCTCCAGCTTCACCTTGGGCAGCAGATCGACCGCGTACTCGCGTCCCCGGTAGAACTCCGTATGCCCCTTCTGCCGCCCATGTCCCCGCGCCTCGGTGATCGTCATCCCCTCAACGCCAATCTCCACCAGAGCATCCTTCACCGCGTCCAGCTTCGACGGCTGAATCACCGCTTCAATCTTCTGCATGTCCGTATCGTCCTCTCGCTACTCTCTATCTATTGCCACGTCTCTAGTGCGCCCAATCGTATCCTTCTTCGCCGTGTTGCGAAAGATCAAGACCCTCACGTTCGTCCTCATCGCTTACCCTGAGCCCGATCACCTTATCGACGAGGAACAGGATAATCAAGGTGCCCACAATCGAAAGACTCCACGCAATCGCCACGCCGACAAGCTGGTTCAGCGGCTGATGCCAGTTTCCCTCAAGCAGTCCGGTAGCCTTCCCCGCCCCGAAGATCGGATTGATCGCACTATTCGCAAACAGGCCCGTCAGCATCGCGCCCAGCGTACCGCCCGCGCCATGCACGCCAAACGCGTCCAGCGAATCGTCGTACCCAAACCACGCCTTCACCTTCACCACCATGAAGTAGCAGAACATCCCGGCCAGCAGCCCGATCCACAGCGCCGACATCGGTGTAACGAATCCCGCCGCCGGCGTAATCGCCACCAGCCCGGCCACCGCGCCCGAGATCGCGCCCAGCGCCGAAGGCTTGCCCTGCCGGATCCACTCTGCCGCGCTCCAGCTCAACGCCGCCGCCGCCGCACCAAAGTGCGTCGCCACAAAAGCCGACGTCGCCAGCGTACCCGCTCCCAGCGCCGAACCCGCATTGAATCCGAACCAGCCCACCCACAGCAGACAGGCCCCGATAAAGCTCAGTACCACCGAGTGCGGAGGCATCGGCACCTTCGGATACCCCAGCCTCTTCCCCAGGTACAGCGCCGTCACCAGCGCCGAAACCCCCGAGGTCACATGCACCACCGTCCCGCCCGCAAAGTCGAGGCACGGAAACCGTCCCCCCAGCGTCGCGTTCAAAAATCCGCCCTTGCCCCAGACCATATGCGCCATCGGGCTATACACAACCAGCGCCCACAGCACCATGAACACCAGCATCGCCGAAAACTTCATCCGCTCCGCGAACGCCCCCGTAATCAGCGCCGGCGTAATAATCGCGAACATCAGCTGATACACCATGAAGGTCTGCAGCGGAATCGTCGCCGCATAGTCCTTATCCGGTACCAGCCCCACCCCATGCAGAAACGCATTGTGCAGCCCGCCGATAAACGCATTCCCCGACCCGAACGCCAGCGAATACGTCACCAGCGCCCAAAGCACCGTAATCACAGCCATCATCGCGAAGGTCTGCATCATCGTGCCCAGAATATTTTTCTTGCGCACCAGCCCGCCGTAGAACAGCGCCAGCCCCGGCCCGCTCATCATCAGCACCAGCGCCGCCGACACCAGCATCCAGCCGTTGTCCCCCGCCGTCTGCGCCGCCGCAATCGCAGTCGCGTTATCGGCCGCCTGCTTCTCCAGTACCGCGATCCTGTCCGTCTGGCTGCTCCCGGCCACAGGCGCCGTCTGCGCCATCATCGCTGAGCCGCCTACAACCGATCCGCCAACGATCAGCACAAATAGAACAGCCAGAAACACCTTCGCCACTGAAAGACGCATGGTCCAATCACCTGTTTCAAAAATTAGTAAATTCAAAAACCAAATCAGTTATGAAAGAAGAGATTCCCCGGAACTCCCGCGGCTTGGCGGTCTCCGACGACACCTCTTCGCTACGGCATGGGAGCGAAGCCATTTATGTCCTGATTCGCTTACTCTACACAAGGGTCTCCCGCAACACAAAGCGAGAAATTCACACTCCCCGCAAACTCAGAGAAAGGCGCCTCTAAATGTCCACCGCAACCCTCTACCGCTGGAGCGAAGTCGAGAGCGAGCAGCTCAACCCTCTCCTCTCCCGCCAGTTCGTCACCGGCGCCCAGGCCATGCTCTCCCGCATCGTCCTCGCCAAAGGCTGCCTCGTCCCCACCCACTCCCACCCCAACGAACAGATCGCCCTCATTCTGCAAGGC
>Ga0193753_10000688_pt1 | contig 32200 bp, 23 predicted proteins | sample H1c2metaG_FD_144925 | JGI IMG/M metagenome (GOLD analysis project Ga0193753, IMG submission 144925) | Soil microbial communities from a riparian zone of the East river system, Colorado, United States - H1c2 | ecosystem: Environmental > Terrestrial > Soil > Riparian zone | place: USA: East...
GGACGTGGTCGGGGTCGGTGGTGCGGATGTACTGATTGTTGGTGATGCCCATGCGCTTCCAGAGCGATTCGAACTGTGCGGAGACCTGGTCGGCGAACTGCTGTGGCGGGATGCCGGCGGCGGCGGCGCTGCGCTCGATCTTCTGGCCGTGCTCGTCGGTTCCGGTGAGGAACCAGACGTTGTCCTGGCCGAGGAGAAGCCGCTGGCGGCGGGCGATGACGTCGGCTGCAATGGTGGTGTAGGCGTGGCCAATGTGTGGGCGCGCGTTGACATAATAAATCGGGGTGGTTAGGTAGAACTTTTCTGTGTTTTCTGACATGGGGTGGCCAATTTCAGTCTAGCAGGGGGAGGATAAGCAGGGGATAAGGGGATAGGGGTAGTAAGACGATGGCCTTAACGAGGCCTATAGAGATTTTGCGAGCGGACCCCCCAGGTTCTTCGCCTCGTCACTCACGACGAACTGTGAGTGGCTTCGCTCTGGATGATGGATCTGAAATGAGGCGTTTACGAAGCGAATCTAAGTCGAACCGTCACTGGTTCGTGACGGTTTGTGTTGCCTCGTCATGAGGGTCATCCGCGATCGGAGGGGCTGGCAGGTTTGTTTCGGCGGCCTGGGCCTTGCTGGCCATCTTCAAATGTTGCTCCATCGTGAGGCGGGCGTGGATGGGATTGTGGGAGCGGATGGCGCGGTAGATTTCGCGGTGCATCTCGGCAGATTCTTTGAGGTCCTGCGCGTTCTGGACGGTCTTGCTGCGATCGCCGTAGAGGCCGGCAGTGATGGTCTCCATCAGGGTTCCGAGAATGGGGTTACCAGAGGCGCGGGCGATGGTGCGGTGAAAGCGTACGTCGTGGATGAGGTATTCTTGCGGGTCTTCGAGCGAGGCGTACATCTCGGCGACTTCTTCGGCCAGTTCGACGATGTGTTCGTCAGTGGCGCGTTCGGCGGCCAATGCGGCTACATTGGATTCGATGACGAGACGGGCCTCGAACATCTGCCAAGGAAGGAAGCCGTGGAGTGCGCCGAGAACTGAGAGTGAGTTGGAATCGAGCGCTGGGGGACCGCTGGAGACGAAGGTTCCGGCCCCGTGGCGGCTTTTGAGGACCCCCATGGCGGAGAGAAAACCGATCCCGGCGCGAAGGCTGGATCGGCTGATGCCGAGTTCGCGAGCTAGTTCGCGTTCGGGAGGGAGACGGCCGCCGGGTTTGACCTCGCCGCGGGCGATGAGGGCACGAACGTGCTCGACGACCTGCATGGTGAGCTGGCTGTGGGCTGTGACGTCATCCTGGACTTCTTTTTTCACGCCGAACAACTCCTTGCCGGGGTTGGAGAAGGGTAACACGGGCGAAAGCGGTACTTGCTGAGCAAGCCGTCGCGGTCGGAATTACAAGGGTTTGTCCAGCATGTTCGCCGCTCAGGCTGGACGGGGTGGACCGAGACGGGGAACGAGTAACTGGAAGATGAGCAGTGCGGTGACGTAGGAGAGACCTGCCAGAGCAAAGATCAGTCCTGCATGACCGGTCCAGACGTGTTTGACGATGACGGTGAAGATGGCTCCGCCGATGGCTCCTGCTGCACCGCCGATTCCGACAACAGTAGAGACGGCTGTTGAGGGGAAGAGGTCGGTTGCCGTTGAAAAGAGGTTGGCAGACCAGCCCTGGTGTGCCGCAGCAGCGAGCGAGAGCAGAACGACGGCGGGCCAGTAGTTTCCGGGGAACCAGGCTCGCGTGATGGGTACCATAACGACCGGCAACGCGAGGCAAGCGCATGTGAACATAGCGCTCTTGCGAGCGGCATTGACAGTGACGCCATGCTTCATGCGGAAGCCGGAGAGCCAACCGCCGGCGATAGAGCCGAAGCTGGAAGCAAAGTAGATGATGATGATTGGTGGTCCGAGGTGCTTCAGGTCCAGACCGTAGTTTTCGTTGAAATACTTTGGCAGCCAGAAGAGATAAAACCACCAGATGGGGTCAGTAAGTGCTTTGCCGAGAGAAAACGCATAGAGACCGCGGGTTCGCGAGAGTTCGCCGAAGAGGGCGAAGAAGCCTTTTCGCGCATGCGGAGGAACGACGGGGTCGAGGTTCTGCTGGGTGAGGGTCGCTCCACGACGAAGCTTGTTGTAGGGGAAGATCAGCCAGACGGCGAGCCAGATGAGGCCCATGGAGCCAGTGGTAACAAAGGCGGTTCCCCAGCCGTGGTTCTGAAGGATGAGGGGAATGAGCCAGGGGATGATGATGGCGCCAACGTTGGTGCCTGAGTTGAAGATGCCTGTGGCGAGAGCACGCTCTTCGGTGGGGAACCACTCCGTAATGGCTTTGATTGCGGCGGGGAAGTTGCCGGACTCGCCCAGGCCGAGCATAAAGCGGGCGATGTAAAAGCCGGCAACGGAGGTAACGAAAGCGTGGCTCATCGAAGATAGAGCCCAGATGAAGATGGCGATGGCATAACCGAGCTTCGTTCCTAGTTTGTCGATCAACCGGCCGGCTGTGAGGAGGCCGATGCCATAGGCAACCTGGAAATAGATGAGGACATTGCCGAAGTTGTTATTGAAGACCGAATGTGTAGGATCGGTCGGATTCCAACCCATGAACGGCAGCTCACGAAGCCGGGGCTCGATGAGTGAAAAGACGTTCCTGTCCATGTAGTTGATCGTTGTGGCGGCAAAGAGGAGAGCACAGACAAACCAGCGAATGTTCGACTTTTCCGGAGCGGAAGAGGTAAAGCCCGAGTCAGGCAGGCTGGCAGTGTTGATGGACATGCGGTAGATGCTCCCGGAGACGTGCTGGTCTGACCGTTGTGAATTGTGTCGCTATGAAGCGGACGTTCGGATGTTTATGTTTCGTGGATGAGGATAGTCGTTTGTGGGCTACTTGTGTCAAGTACGAACAAAATAGAAGGCGCGGCACGATTGGATCGCGCCGCGCCTTCTGATCTGACCAATATGTCGTGGGGGAGAAGCTTATCGGGTTGTGTTGAGTACGAGAACGGTCGCGATGGGGTCGAGTGCCTTTGCGGGAAGCTCGACGTCGAGGCTATTGCCGTTTTGCATTACTTTCAATGGCTTGCGGGTTTTGTCGGCGAGGAGGTAAGCACTGGTGACTTTGCGTGGCATCTTGTCGAGATGGAATAAGCCGTCGGGCCACTTAAAGATGGCAATGTAAATCTTGTCCGGAGCGGTGGTGGAGCGCCAGTCCCATGTGGGGGTGAACTTAGGTTGGCCTCTCTTATCTTTTTCAGTGGCGTTAAAGGTGCCGGTAGGAACGTCGAAGAGGGTGGCCTTGGTATTATAGATCGCCTCGCCGTTGACTGCGAGCCATTGGCCCATCTGATGGAGACGCTCGACCTCGGGTGCCGGGACGATGCCTTTTGAGTCGGGACCGATGTTCAGCAGGTAGTTGCCGCCCTTGCTGGAGATATCAATCAGGTTGCGGAGAAGTGTTTCGGTGGACTTGAAGTTGGTATCGAAGGATTTGAAGCCCCAGGTGTCATTCATGGTCATGCAGGCCTCCCAGTCGCGTCCGCGGTAGCCCTGGGGAGGAATGAACTGCTCGGGTGTTTCAGTGTCGCCTTTATAGGTTCCGCCGAGACGGTTGTTCCAGATGAGATTCGGGTGCTGATTGAGGAGCGTGACGATCTCGGCTGCGCGTGCCGGCGTCATGGCCTTGGTGGGAGTGTCGAACCAGACGACGACGGGGAACTCTTTGTAGTTCTCGAGGAGTTCTTTGATCTGCGGGATGGACTTGTTATGAAGGTAGTCGTCGAAGCTGCCGTCCTGAGCCTTGTCCCAGTGGCCAGTGTCCTTGTTGTGGTCGCCGCGGACGGCTGCGGCGCCCCCGGGGGCTGTCCAGTCCTGCGCTTGTGAGTAATAGAAGCCGAGTTTGACGCCCTGCTTGCGGCACTCTTCTGCGAGTTCCCGGAGGGGGTCGCGTTTGAAAGGGGTGGCGGCGACGATATTGAAAGGATCGGCTTTGGAGTCGAACATGGCGAAGCCGTCGTGGTGCTTGGAGGTGATGACGATGTACTTCATGCCAGCGGATTTGGCGAGGGCGACGATGTCGTGCGCGCTGAAGCCGGTGGGATTGAAGTCCTTGGCAAAAGCTTTGTAGTCGGCGACGGGAATGGAGAGGTCGTTCATGATCCACTCGCCGATGTGAGTGGTGCGCTTGCCGTTCCATTCGCCTGCCGGAATGGAGTATAGGCCCCAGTGAATGAACATGCCAAAACGGGCTTCGCGCCACCACTCCATGCGGGCATCGCGCTGGGCTGGCGTCTCGGTATCCTGAATCGAAGGAACGGGATGGTTGACGGGTTCAATGTCCGGCTTGCTTCCTTCCAACTGTGCGTAGGTTAACGTTCCGGTCGCGAAGAGGAGGGCGGTGGCGATGCAGCGGCGGGCTGATTTCAAAGCGAATCCTTAAGGTGAAATGAAGGCTCCGAAATTGTATGTGAAAACTTCCTGTTGCAGGTGAAAAATACAGAATTACGATCTGGTGCCTCTGCCTGATGTAAGGTAGGGCCTCGCGATATCATCGCTGGAGTGAGCGCCAGGCCGGAATCGAATCGCGTCGCAGACATTGCCGTAGAGCAGATGGTGGAGCGACTGCGTGCGGGCGATGTTCGGGCCCTGGCGCGTGCGATCTCTATTGTTGAGGCAGGCTCACCGGGCGCGAGTGAGTTGCTGGCGGCGTGCCGTGGTTTCTCTGAGCGGGCATTGCGGATTGGTGTGACGGGGCCGCCGGGGGCAGGGAAGAGCACACTGGTCGATCAGATGGCGCGCAGGTTGCGCCAACAAGGAAAGACGGTGGCGGTGCTGGCAGTCGATCCGACAAGTCCGTACACGGGCGGTGCTCTGCTGGGCGACCGCATCCGTATGCAGGATCTGGCGGGGGATGAGGGAGTGTATGTCCGGAGTGTAGCTTCGCGGGGTGCAACGGGTGGGATTACTCGAACAGCTGCTGATGTGTGTGCGGTGATGGAGGCCACTGGATCGCAGACAGTTTTAATTGAGACTGTGGGAGTGGGGCAGGATGAGGTGGAGGTCGTTCAACTGGCCGATGTGACCGTGGTCGTATTGGTGCCGGGGATGGGCGATGAGGTGCAGAGTCTGAAGGCAGGCCTGATGGAGGTGGCCGATATTTTTGTCGTCAATAAGAGCGACGCTGGAGGCGCAGAAAGGGTGGAGGCGGAGATTCATGCGATGCAGGGTTTGGCTTATGAGGAGCCGGGCGTTTGGATGCCACCGGTAGTGCGGACTGTGGCCACGACAGGTGAGGGTCTGGATGCGTTGATGGAGTCGGTTCATCTATGCGCTGTGGAGAAGGAGCAAGCGGATAGACAAAGGATCGGAAGGCTTGTCCATGAGGGGTTGGGTCTGGATCATCTTGGGATCGCGGTGCGAAGTATAGCGGCGGCACGAGGATTCTATGAAACGCTTGGATTGCGCGTATCTCATGAAGAGACCATAGAGCATGAGAAGGTAAAAACAGCGATGTTGCCGCTGGGAGAGACGCGTATTGAATTGTTAGAACCCACGGAGGAGGAGTCGGTCGTAGGGCGGTTTCTGGCTAAGCGAGGTGAAGGGTTGCACCATATCGCACTGCATGTAGAAGGGATCGATGAGGTGTTTAACAGGTTGAAAGCAGAAGGCATTCGACTGGCGAGCGACGAGGTGCGTGTGGGAGCTGGCGGACATCGCTACTTTTTTGTGCATCCAGCAAGTACGGGCGGTGTGCTGGTAGAGCTTGTGGAAGGTATGGTTTGATGCGGCTTCTTTTGATTCACACTGCTGGGGCCGCGGGCAGCGTCGCGCTTGCAGAGGGGCAGGAGGTCGTCGCGGCGGAGGCGTTGCCGGGAAGGTCGTCCTCCGAGAGACTAGTGCCTGCGGTGCGTCGTCTGATGGCGTTGCAAGACTGGAGTCTGCGCGATCTGAAGGCGGTGGTTGTCGTGCATGGGCCAGGATCGTTTACTGGGGTTCGCGTTGGATTGAGTGCAGCTAAAGGATTCAGTGAAGCGGGTGGAGTTCCGCTAATTGCCATCTCTCGGCTCGCTTTGCTGGCTGCGTCTGCCGTTGCTGAAGGCGATAAAGCTGTTCATGCTGTGCTGGATGCTGGGCGCGGAGAGTTTTATTACGGGGGATACGCTGGGCATCGCTGTGTGCGCGAGGCGCTTCTGTCGCTGGACGAGGTGAGTGCGGCGATTTCCGGGGAATCTGTATTGGTGTGTGAGGCTAAGGTCACTGAGATGCTGTCTGCGGTGCATCCACGGTTTGTTGAGGAGCCTTCGGCGGGCGATGCTCTGCCTCTGGCATTGGAACGGATTGCAGCGAACGAATTTGATGAGGCGGCGCTGCTCGATGCGAATTATTTGAGGCGGACGGATGCAGAGATATTTGCGAAGCCAAAAGCAAAGAGTACGGTGCAATGACGATTCGACCTGGTGGGGCGGTGGATCTTGAAGCTGTGATTCGATTGGAGCGAGCTACAGCGGAGGCTCCGCATTGGGCCGAGTCAGAGTATGCTGCGATGCTTGTACCAGCGTCAGGTGCAGTGCGGCGATGCTTCTTTGTTGCAGAGGGAGAGCTTGGAGTGATTGGCTTTGCCGTTGGCAAGGTTATAGGCATCGGATCGGAAAGCTCGGCAGAATTGGAGAGCGTTGCCGTTGCGGCCTCGGCGAGACGTGCAGGTGTTGGGCGAGCCCTCTGCGCGGCAGTCATTGACTGGTGTCTAGCGCAGGGAGCACAGGCGATTGAACTGGAAGTTCGGGCTGCCAGCTCGGGGGCCATTGCTTTGTATTCAGGACTTGGCTTCGTCGTTGAGGGGCGGCGGCCAAGATACTACCGGGAGCCAATGGATGATGCTGTGCTGATGCGGTTGAAGTTAGCATGATCTGCACAGGTAGCCTTTGCCAGTCTTCAAGGGCCTGTGGTAGCGTTTGTCGCAATTCGGTGTTGTTGTCTGACTGGAGGTATTCTCTGATGCAGACCGCCAAGTTTACTGAGCTTCCCCAGCCCACCACGCTTCCCTCAATCCACCAGCTTATGCAGGAGCACAGCCTTTACGAGCGACGGCTGGATGTACTGCGCTCCAAGCTTTTTTTAACTGAGCCCGAAAAGATGGAAGAAGTGCGGCTGAAGAAGTTGAAGCTGAGCCTGAAGGACGAGATGGAGCGTCTTCGGAGACTTGGAGCACCGATGGCTCAAAGATGAGTATGACCTGCAGACCAAAGTGCTGATGCCAAGCGCCAGGTAAAGGTGTGCGTGGCCTTATAATCGAGTCACTTATGGTTCGAGATGGATTTTTCTATGCCTTAGGGCTCGGGGCTGTGGCAGCGATACTCTGGTATCTCAAGATGCCCTCTGTTTTGGTGGGGTTACCGATCGTTCTGGCGGCATTTTTTCTTTGGTTTTTTCGTGATCCACCGAGAACGATTCCACAAGGGCCGGGTGAGATTGTCTCTCCAGCCGACGGCGTTGTTACCGAGGCAGAGTGGATTGAGACGACAAACGGAAGCCGGTTGCGGCTCAGCATCTTCCTCAATGTCTTCGACGTGCATGTGAACCGTTCCCCGGTTGGCGGGATTGTGAAGCTGGCAGAATTGCGCAAGGGTCAATTTCTCAATGCGATGAAGGCTGAGTCGGCACTGAATAACGAGCAGACGCTGATAGTGATTGATGCTGGCGGATACGACGTAAGCTTCAAGCAGATTGCCGGGCTTCTGGCCCGTCGCATTGTGTGCAATCTGAAGGCTGGCGACCGAGTGGAGCGAGGACAGCGTATGGGACTTATCAAGTTTGGCTCGCGGGTCGATGTCCTGTTGCCGGCCGAGGCGAATCTGAAGGTAAAGACTGGTACGCGGGTGCGTGGCGGATCGTCTGTTTTGGCGGTGCTTCCAGAGGCCATTCCGAAGGCAGTGGTGGCCTGATGGCAAACGGGGCGTCCGATGTGACGCATACCATTGGCGATGGCAAACTGAAGCGTCATCCGAGCCGTGGGATGTATGTTCTACCGTCGTTGTTCACGGCGGGCAATATAGCAGCAGGCTACTATGCGATTACGCAGAGCGTACAGGGTTCGATCGCTGAGCCTGCATTCTTCGACCGCGCGGCGCTAGCTATCGGTTTCGCGGTTCTGTTCGACGGACTCGACGGCCGTATCGCGCGGATGACAAATACTACCAGCGACTTCGGCAAAGAACTGGACTCGCTGGCGGATGTCATCACGTTTGGCGTTGCGCCGAGTCTGCTGGCTTATATATGGGGCTTCCGCATGTTGCCGGTGCTCTCCCGTCCTCATTTGCACGAGCAGATTGTGCATGTAGGCGTCTTCGTCTGTTTCATTTTTCTGATCTGCGGAGCAAGCCGGCTGGCGCGATTCAACATCAGCATCAATCCACAGCCTCGTAATCCGGGGCGGCCGGGCAGGAAATATTTTGTTGGTATGCCGATTCCGGCTGGTGCAGGTGTCATCGCATCAGTTGTCCACTTTGAAAACGGCTCCCCTATTACGAACCCATGGATGGCTGTTGTGTGGTTATTCCTCATCCTTTTTACGGGCTTTTTGATGGTTAGCAGTTGGCGTTTCTGGAGCGGCAAGGAGATCAGCCTGGGCAGCCGTCATCCGTTCCAGCTTGTTGCAGTGCTCGCCGTTATAGGTGCGCTGATTGCGCTTTATTCCGAGTACATGCTGATTGGTATTGCACTGGGTTATCTTGTGTCCGGCGTTGTGGCGCGGTTAGCGTATTCGTGGAGCAGAGAGCGACGGCATCACACGGCGTAGATCAAGCTGGATGGACGCAAGATGCCTCGATGAGAACATTGCAGGGGAGCTATGACGAACAGAGTGTATCGGGTCGGAATCGTCGGGGCATCATCGCTCGCCGGCAAAGAGGTGAGTGATGAGTTGGGTGAGTCGCTGCTTGCGGCCTCAAACTTCGTTTTGCTGGACGACGAGGACGTTGCTGGACAGGTAACGGCAGCTGGGGATGAGCCCGCGTTTATTCAGGCGATTGAACACGCTTCGTTCGACAGGATGGATTTTGTTTTCTTCGCGGGCGGGGTGGAGGTGACGAAGAAGCATTGGCAAGATGCGCGACGAGCGGGTGCGAGCATCGTTGACCTGACCTATGCGCTTGAGCGGGAGAAAGATGTTCTGGTGCGGTCGCCGTGGGTGGCTGAGGCCCTTGGAGCGAAGGCTTCGAACAACAGGCCGGAGCCCGATCTAAATACTCCTGCCGTCGTCGCCGCTCATCCAGTGGCTGTATTGCTGGCCTTGGTGACGGCTCGTCTGCAAGCTAAGGTACAGCTTACAAGCGTTGCTGTGACGGTGATGGAGCCTGCATCCGAACATGGACGCGCGGCGATGGACGAACTGCATCAACAGACGGTCAACCTGCTCTCTTTTCAGAGCCTTCCGCGGGAGCAGTATGATGCGCAGGTATCGTTCAATCTGCTTCCTGCGTTGGGCGAGTCGGCGAAGGTAAACCTGAAGGCAACTGACCAACGCATTCGCCGTCACTACGAGGAGATTTCGATGGGGCTGTTGCCCGCACTTGCTTTGCAGATTGTTCAGGCGCCTGTCTTCCATGGTTACGTCACATCGGTGCTCGTCGAGCTTGATCAGATCGCGACGGTCGCTCAAGTGGAGGAGGCGTTGTCGGGTGAGCATATTGATGTGGTGAGTGAGGAATCGGAACCTCCAAGTAACCTGAGCGCTGCCGGACAGGAAGACATTATGGTCCGCGTGACCGCGGAGGGAAGTGACGAAAAACAGGGTAGGCGTTTCTGGCTTTGGCTGGCTGCAGACAATCTGAAACTGGCGGCACTTAACGCGATTGCATGTGCAGCTGAACTACGCAAGCTAAGGCCGCAGGGCAAAGTGCAGTAAGTAAGCACCTGGCCGAATTACGAAACGCGATGGCTATTGTTGCGCAGCCATCTTTGATGGTGTCGCTGTCTGGTGATTGAGAAGTTCATTCATTTTCAAAAAGACGCCATTTGTCCAGCCGAATCCGACAACATTGCTTTTGTAGCCCGTAGCTACAGCTGCGTTGGCTGAGCCATCGACAACGTTGTACTTCTCTCGGATAGTGTTATCGAGCAGGAAGTTCTGAAGAACGGTCGCATTGAACTTCGATGCAATTCGGTCGGCGTCGGTCTTGAACCCGTATTGCGCCAGTCCTTTGACGGCAAGCCAGTTTGCAGGCGCCCATCCGTACGGAAGATCCCATTGTGTACCGGAGACGGTATCGCTCATGGCTAGTCCACCGTCGTGCTCAAAGAGCGAGAGGTGACGCTGCATAGAGGCAGCCTGTTGGGGGCTAGCTGCCCCTGCCCACAGAGGGTAGTAGGCAGTGACGTAGTTGTAGGTTGAACGTTGTTTCGTAACGAAGTTGTAGTCGAAATACATGCCCGAGTTGGTGTCCCAGAGATATTTGTTGATTGCATCTCGTCGTGCGTTGGCCCGTTTCTTCCATTCCGATGCTTCTGTTGTACGTCCAAGCAGCGTTGCAAAGTGCTCCATGTCGCGCTCGTATTTGTACAACAGACTGTTGAGGCATACGGGTGCATACTCATCGGTCGAACCGCTGAACGGTTCGAAACGGAAGCTTGGATCGAAGCCGGATTCCCGCATCGCGCGGTCTCCATGATAGAAGGCAGAACTGAGCCGATGGCCGTTGACATGAGCCTGTGCGCAAACCTTGGATGCTGTGATATCGCAGCTTGTTTTGGTCAGTTCGGCAGCCTGCTCAGCCGTAGGATTGTCGGGAGCATCGATGAGATAGCCAGTGTGAACATCGGGATGGGCGAGGAGCCAACGAATGACATCAGGATAGTACGTGCTATCGTCCGCCATCTCTGGCACTGGACCTTCGCCGATGTCCCGGTACCGGGCGAGCCCTGTATCACCGGCGCGATGCACGGGAGAGGTCCACAAAGCATAGTCGCGCTTTGCATAGTCGTATGCCTTTGCGAGCCACGCCTTCGATGAAGGCTGGTCCGCCTGTTTCTCGTAGATTTCGCGGATCATAGAAGAGAGAAATGGCGGCTGGGAACGAGTGAAGTAATAGGTTCGGTTCGCGTTGAGAATGGCACCATAGTTTTCGATCTCGAAGAAGAAGTTTTCGACCATGCCCTTCGCGAGGTCTATCTGCTTATCTTCGACAAGACCCAATATGATGAAGTAGCTGTCCCAGCCATACATCTCGTTGAAGCGCCCACCAGGAACAACATAGCGATTGGGAAGATAGAGTAATCCTTCGACTGGAATATCAGCGGTGGCTACATCGCCTATGTGCTCGATCTTGTGCGGAAGCTGGCGTACCGTCACGTTACACTGCTGCTTCAGTGCGCTCACGGCAGCCGGGGTGGCCCCAGCCGGAAGGTACAACACGGGAGCCGTCGTTACCTTGGCATCGACCAAGGACTTGCAATCGATCATGGAGCGAGAGAGCGTCGCCCAGCTATTGTTGATATAGTCCAGGATTTTCGTCTTTGCGGAAGCGTCCTGTTCATGGATTTGCCCTCTTGCCGGACTGGCACAAATGAGGCAGATGATGAGCAGTGGCTTAAAAATGCGAGCGATACGATTCATAGGGACACCCCAGAATAAAGGATCGATAAGTCTAGCGTGACACAATGGAGGTTGCACAGCAAAGCAGAGGGCGCCTCTTCTACATCGCGATGTTTATATCGTCTGTATACAACGCCGACATATACTTCATAAGGAGAGATTTTTAGTGCCCGGATCAGACGTAAGAACAACTGCAAGGATGCGCATTGGTATCGATCTTGGCGGAACGAAGATCGAAGCACTAGCGATCGACAGAGACGGAGTGGAGTTAACGCGGCATCGCATCGACACTCCGCGTGATGATTACAACGCGACCATTAGCGCGATGGTCGGGCTGGTCCGTCTCCTCGAAGAAAAGACAGGTCTCGTCGGCACGGTAGGTGCGGGGATTCCAGGAAGTCTATCAAACAAGACTGGCTTGGTGAAGAACGCCAATTCGACATGGTTAAACGGAAGACCGCTCAATCGGGACTTCGGAGCTGCTCTAGGCCGCGAGGTGAGAATAGCGAACGATGCCAATTGCCTTGCGGTTTCCGAAGCGACGGATGGAGCCGCCGCCGGTAAACGTGTCGTGTTTGGTGTGATTCTGGGTACCGGATGTGGCGGTGGAGTCGCTATCAATGGACAGGTCCACAATGGACCAAATGGCGTAGCAGGCGAGTGGGGACACAATCCATTACCGTGGCAGCGACCGGAGGAAAATCCGGGACCCGCCTGTTATTGCGGCAAGCATGGCTGCATGGAGATGTGGGTATCCGGAACTGGTGTGGCGCTGGACTATAGACAATCGACGGGTAGGCAAAAGACAGCGCGTGAGATCATAACGGACTTTGAAGCTGGGGATGCTATTGCGGCGGCTGTTGTGGAGCGCTTCGAAGACAGGCTTGCTCGCGGACTGGCAAATGTAATCAACATTCTTGACCCCGATGTGCTGGTATTGGGCGGAGGTTTGTCGAGGACGCAACATCTCTACGAGAGCATCCCCGGAAGACTTTCGGCTTACGTCTTTGGCGGCGAGGCAGATACGCCCGTTCTGCAGGCAAAGTATGGAGATTCAAGCGGTGTTCGCGGAGCGGCATGGCTTTGGCCTGAGGGGTGATTCTTTAGCTTGTGAGTTTTCAGGTCTTCCATCAGTTGGAAGCCGCGCAATCAGTTGTGCGATACTAAGTTGTGCTCGCACAACTGATTCAATCTGCATTAGTTGGATTGGGTTGTGCCTGGTGAGACAAAACTAAGTTAGGAATTAGTACTTAGATTTGTAGGCCGGGATGGCGGAACTGGCAGACGCAGCGGACTCAAAATCCGCCGAGGGCAACCTCATGGGGGTTCGATTCCCCCTCCCGGCACCAATAGAATCAATAATTTAACAAATCAACGCATCTTCGGATGCGTTTTTCTATGCCCAGACTATGACCAAAGCATGGCGAGAAGAGCCATCCGATTGGAGGCTCGTTGTAATTGAACGAAGCGAAATGAGTTCCAACGCGCACCCTGCCGCATCTGGCGTCCGCAGGCAGGTAACCCATGCTCAGCGACCACGCGGCTCTATAGACCGGCAATGAACCCGCGAAGCAGTCGCGCGACACGCAAGAGGACGCTGTAAGCTTGATTCATCAATTTGCCTCAGCGTAATTCCCCACTCGGATTGCAATCGTAGAGCATTTGTCTGAAGGAGTTGAATTTGGCCTCTGCAAAACTGCCGCTGAACCTTGCAGTCCTTACGAATGGAATTTCGGTAAGTGGAACCGCATGGACCATTGATGACGAAGACGAACTCGCACGGATGGTCGGAAGAATTTTTCTAGGACACTTTCTCCATGTCGAGAAGATACTTCAGAAGCTCAAGCCCAAACATAAGATGGTCGATGGCCAAGCAGCCAAAGAAGCTAAAGCCCGACTGGTCGTGAAGAAGGGGACGGAACCCTGGCATCGCGATGGCTTAATCTTTCAGTCAATCTCGTGGATCGCAGCTCATCAAGCGTCAGTGAACAAATCGAGCGTTTTCAGTCTTCCCCATATGATTCCGGCACATAAAGGCTTCGACGGTCTTGAGATCGAAATGACCCCAAAGAATAAGCTTCATTGCCTAGTCATCTTTGAGGATAAGGCCACAGAGAACCCGCGAGACATGATCAGAACATCGGTTTGGCCTGACATTGAAGCATTACACGGCGGTCAGCGTCAGACCGAGTTGATGCAGGAATTGACTGCATTGCTGCAGCGTGCGAATGTCAAAGACCCGGACGCAATCATCGAGACAGCTGTTTGGAAGCGAATCAGGAAATTTCGCGTAAGTGTAACTGGGGCTGAGGGCCAGGATGAACAGGCGGAGTTCGACAAGCTCTTCAAGGGATTTGACGCCGTAACGCCGGGCCTGGATGCGCTAGCCCGCAGGGCGGAAGTGTTCTGTCATTCTGACATTCGCAAATGGATGAAGGGGTTCGCAGCGAAAATCAGCAAAGCAATTGATGCGGAAAAGGCTAAAAGCGATGTTTGATGCGTCTACCGCAGAATTGATCTCCAAAGCACCAGCCCTGGATGGACTTGACCTGACCGCCTTGCCCAGTGAACTCACGCTTGCCTATTCCACAATTGTTTCCCTTCGTATGCGTCTGCGGGAGATCACTGTGCCGGAAGAGCGCAATGAAGAACTGCAGACAATTCTGGCGCGGCTCGAAAGAATCGGATTTGCGCAGGAGGCATACGCGGCCCTCACACCTGATCGTGAAAATCGGGCCGCTGCGGCTTATGTCGCCGCAGCGGCGCATCAGATGCGTTTTGCAGCCGAGAAGCTTCAGTCGCCCGTGCGGATAAAGAGCCAGATCGATGCCGGTGCGATCGGGCCTGAAGTTGCAGCAACCGTCATGTTTCTGATAGCGGACCGAGTGGCGGATGCGGCTCAAATGAGCCGAAGTATAGGCTTAGAAAGCTCATCCTCAGTGGAGGATCAACTCAGACGATCAATTGCAGATTTAGCCCGTGGAAACTTGGGGGCAATAACTTCAAGCGCTTGGACGCCGAGCGATTCTGCAGACGTGGAGAGCGATGATGAAGCTCTATCGCTCCTGTGGTGGAGACTGCTGCAAGGAATTCGAGTACTCGCTAACGATCTCATAGGGAATGGTGAAGGGCAGGTCCTGGAGGGAGCATCCGCTGCAATATTTGCGGAGGTCAGAGAACTTAGCGTCGATGTTCTGGAGTTTGGAGGAACACCCCAAGTCCTCAGTGTTTTTCCCGGTCCACATCATTTAGCTTCTTTGCTCCTGAGCGCAGATGGAATGTTGCGTAACGCTGCTGTCGTAGGAATAAAGCCTCCCTCCGCGATTTCGTCAAAAGAGTGGTCTGACTTTTTGGCTACTTTAGCCAAAAGAAGGCCATACTTGTGGCCTAACCATCAGCAAGCTATTGAGGCCGGCTACCTGTTGACCGGCACATCGTCTGTGTTGAGTTTCCCAACCGGAGCGGGAAAGTCTACCCTCACTGAACTGAAGATTGCCATCTCGCAGATCTCGGGCAAAAAGACGATATATCTGGCACCCACTCTGGCGCTCGTCGCGCAGGTGACGAGCGATCTTCGTAAGACGTTTCCCGATGCGCGAGGAGCATCGGCCGATGAAATGTCACAGGAAGACCTCTCGCCTGTTTCGGTTATGACTCCTGAAAGATGCTTGACCCTACTCGGCTTCAATCCCCGGAGTTTCGAAGATGTTGGGCTACTGGTCTTTGACGAATGTCACATCATTCACCCTCAAGATAATCTGAGCAGGCGAAGCGTCGACGCGATGCTTTGCCTGTTGGCATTTCTCCGTGCTTCTCCAGAAGCGGACGTATTGCTTGTATCGGCGATGATCAAAAACGCCGTTCCACTTGCCGACTGGCTGACGAGCCTCATTCAGCGTCCAGTCCTCGCTCTTCCTTTTAACTGGAAGCCCACCCGCCAGGCACGCGGTTGTGTCGTTTACGACGGTAAGCGAGTTAACGACATGCAAGCGATGGTAGCGAAAAATGCTAGAAGCACGAAGACAAAGGCGATCACAGCTTCGGTTAAGAGAGAGTTGGGAGCAAAGCCCTTCGGAATGTTTTCCCTGTTGCAGACTTGGAATAGCAAGTCGAAGAAGGACTACGCGTTGCTGCCCCTTCTCGATCATGATGTCCTTCTCGGCGCCACAAAAGTTTCCCAAACATTTTCATACCTCACTTCCAATCGAAATGAAGTAGCGGCAGAGCTTGGCGCCCAAGCTGCGGACCAAGGAATAAAGACACTGATCTTCGCTCAGACAATCCCTTTTTGCTCGAGCATTCAAACCAAGGTTGATGCTCTGATGCACGCAGCCAAGATCAAGCTGAATGCATCGGAAACTAAACTTCGTCAATATGCAGTGACCGAACTGGGAGGATCGGAATACACCTATTGCCATCTTGAGGGGAGAGTGGCGTCTCATCATGGTCTACTCTTGCCCTCAGAGCGGTCAGTAAATGAGTCTTTGTTTCGACGCGCAGACGGCATCAACGTTCTAGTAGCAACTTCGACCCTCGCCCAGGGGATGAATCTGCCAAGTCAGCTGGTGATCATATCCGGTGATGACAAGTACGACTTAGAGAAGAACAAGCCTCAGATGCTTGAGGCACACAATCTTCTGAATGCAGCAGGCCGGGCCGGTCGCGCAGGTGAAGCCGCTGAAGGGATGGTTATTCTCATACCGGGCAAGGTAGTGGAGTATCACGAGTCTGAACGGACTCTTAGTGCCCGCTGGTGGGAGTTGCAGGCGATCTTTTCTAACAGTGACCAATGTCTTGAACTTGAGGATCCACTCGAACCCTTGCTTGATCTAATCCATACTGCGGCGGATGATTCTGAGCTGAGCGATTACCTCATCAGGCGGCTGCCGCTGAAGATGGGGGACGGCGAGGAACTAGCTCGGAGTCTATTGGAAAAGTCCTTCGGGGCCTTTAAGCATCGTCAGGCAGGAGACGTCGAATGGATCACTCAACGGGTTAGCGCGGCTCTCGCACGCCGCAATGCAATCATTGCGAGTCCTAATGACTTCGGGTGGGAAGATGAACTTGCGTCTACCACTGGAGTACTATCGTCGTCCTGCATTAGATCGATCGCCAAGCACATGAGAGAGACAATCGTTGAGCCTACTGGGTCGCCTAAGTCATGGATAAAATGGGGGCTTGACTGGCTGCTCGCGAATCCTTCAACGCTCACTGATATTGTTCGCCCGCTCACGATTACAGGGGTCTTCGGTAAGTCCTTCGAGGGGCTTCACGCGGACGAAGCTAAGAGGCTCGCCGTCTTGGCAAAAATCGTTCAGATCGTTCCTCTTTGGATTGAGGGCACCCCACTCCAACAGATCGAGCTTCTGTTGAAAGGATCCAAAGCATCTCCCAAATGCGAAGCAGCGAGGGAGTGGGCATTGCGATTCGCTCCAGAGTTCGCTTACTTCTTCAGTCTTGTAACGCAGATTTACAAACGAATGCGAGAGGCAGATGAACAGGGAGACATTGTTCTTCCTCTGGGCTTCACCATGCACGGACGATGTATGCGCGAAGGTTTTGACACTGTGGAGAAGCTGGCTCTGTATCAAACTCGGGGCGGATTGATTCCAAGAGTTCCAATACATGAAGAATGGGAACTGCTTGAAAAGAAGATTTCTCCGGCCTCCGAATACGAATCGTTTGGGGATTTAATTCGCCGCGTGGCTCATGTCGTTTAGCACTCAATAACGCGGCTTGAATTCGCTTCAGCTTCACTGATCCATTGTGCCTACACGGGTATGCTGGTTAGACAGCTTCCAACTTCTTCAAAGCCTCTTCGATATCCGTCTGCGAGACTATTGCATAGCGTTCAAACACGCTACGTGTCCTCCACCCGCCGATCTTCATGATGACGCCTTCCGCGATGCCAGCACGGCGCAGATTGCGAGCAGCGGTGCGCCGCAGATCGTGGAAGAGTAGGCCGGGGACACCGGCGAATGTGCAGGCGTTAGCCCAAGTCTCACGGAAGTCTCTGACAGGCTTTCCGTCGGGGCGAGTGAGCACGGAGTCGGCAGCCGATTTGCCCACTACACACTGTGTGAGCAGGTTATGGATTGTGGTCGTCATCGTGACCTCTCTTCCGTCTTTGTTCTTCGTCGTTCCTGGCTCCAATCGAATAGTCCTAGCTTCCACATCGACCTGCCCAACCTTGAGGTTGATGAGTTCACTGATTCGCCAGCCGTAGGTTCGGCCCATCTCTACGACTGCCTGGAACCAGAGGTCAGGGCAATACGCTATGAGCTTCCTATATTGGGCGTCTTCGAGGAAGCCAGTGCGGATGTTGTCCTCCATCAGCTTGGGGAACTTCGGCAATCGAAAGACCTTCGGCGGGGTGGCGTACATCCCTATGCGGAACATCCGCTTGAGCGCGGCCATTTCGCGGTTGATCGTCGCGTTTGACGCACTCTCCGTTTGACGGTGATCGATGTACTTCGCTACGAAATCGCTTGTCACTGGAGCCCTGGCGACGAGGTTCCGCACGAAGCCGAGGCGCTCACCCTTTCCGCTTCGCTCTTTCCAGATCAGGGCCGCGAAAACCGTTTCTTCGTTGAAGCGCCGAGGAAAATCTTCGCGCATTTGCTCAACTTGAAGCCCACGCCAGAAGAGCTTACTTACTGGATGTGCCATGCAGAAGAGATCGACAAACGCGTCGAGGGTACAGAGATGGAGGCTATGATCGACCGCTCCGCAGCAGCCCAAAGGTCGGGTGTTTTGGGCTCGTTAAATATGGTGGCGGATGCCTTCAAGTTGCTGCCAAAGGAAATCGAGACGCAGCGCCGGTGGAACACCGTGGAATGGGCAAAGCAACGCAAGGGTTGGATCTTCCTCACGTCTAAACCCACGATGCGCGAGCGAATGCGTCCTCTGATGAGTCTGTGGTTGGATTTGCTTGTTCTACGGATGATGAATGATGAATCAGAGGTGAAGCGGAAGACCTGGTTCGTGTTGGATGAGCTTGCGAGTTTGCAGCGGCTTCCGCAGCTTACGACGGCGGTCACGGAGAATCGAAAGTCCAACAACCCCATGGTCCTCGGCTTTCAAGGGAAGGCCCAAGTTGAGGCGCTCTACGGGCATGTCTCCGAGGCCATGCTGTCGCAGCCCGCCACGAAGATCTTTCTCAAGACGAGTGAACCCGGAGCTTCGGAATGGATATCAAAGGCCATTGGAGAGATCGAGATCGAACGTTTCCGGGAGTCGAGAACGCACGGAAAGTTTCCTCAGAACTCAGAAAGTGAACAACGAGACATCACGAGGGAGCCCCTCGTCATGGCGTCTGAAGTTGGTGGCTTGGACCCTTTGCATGGGTACATGAAGCATGGAAATTTGGTTCTTCCGATGCGCTTTCCTTATTTGAGTCTGCAGAGCAACGTGGCTAAATTCGTTGAACGAAAGCTTAGCCCGCCAACGCCGCCAACGACCTCTCAGAAACCAGAAGTAGCTGGTTCTGAGGAACAGGAGGGGGCAATGAAGGTGGAGGTCCTAAAGAAGCCGCCAACCTCTGTTAAGGCTTCTGAGAAACGCCTTGAGGTTGTCAACGAGCAAGGCCCACAGTTCCAGTGATTGCGATATGGTGACCATCTCCAAACCGATCAGCGCGGGACAGGCACAGTTGTACCACCGAGAGGAGTTCGCGAACGCCCGTGAGAACTATTACACCGAAGGTGAACGAGTGCTTGGAGAGTGGCAAGGGCAGCTTGCTGAACGTTGGGGCTTGTCTGGGGATGTCCATGAGCAGCAGTTCATAAGGCTTTCAGAAGGACAGCATCCAGAGACCGGAGAGCAGCTTGTCAGGCATCAAGTAGCTAGGGATTACACCGACAGCCGGGGCGGAAAGGTGCATTCGATGGAGCATCGCGCCGGGTGGGATGCGACGTTCAGCGCACCTAAATCCGTCTCGCTGACGGCTTTGGTTGGAGGCGATGAGCGTGTTCGTGAAGCCCATCGCCAGAGCGTGCGTACGGCACTTGATGAGATGGAGCGGTACGTTCAAGCCCGGATTGGAGGTAACTATCCCGCCCAGACGACAGGCGCGTGGGCGGTCGCCAAGTTCGAACATGACAGCAGCCGCCCAGTGAATGGCTATGCTGCACCGCAGCTCCATACACATGCCGTCGTTTTCAACGTCACCGAAACCTCCGATGGCAGCACGCGGGCCCTGCAGCCTCAGGAGCTGTATAAAACGCAACAGTATGCGACGGCGGTCTATCGTTCAGAGCTTGCTCTACAGTTGCAGCGGTTCGGTTATGAAATCGAACGGGGAGAGCATGGGCAGCCGGAGATAAAAGGTTATTCGAAAGAGTACCTGGAAGCATCGAGCCCCAGACGGCAGCAGATCAAAGAACACCTAGAGGCACAAGGTCGGGAGGGCGCGGGGGCCGCGCAGATCGCCGCCCACCAAACACGCGATGCGAAGCAGCCGCTATCGCGTGAAGAGGTGCGAATCCGCCACCAAACGATGGCTGTCGAGCATGGCAATCAGCCGCAGCGTGTCCTTGCAGAAGCGTCCCAACGCCCAGGAACAGAATTGAAGCCGGAGGGCTCGCAGGTCGCTGCGCAGAGTGGAATCAACTACGCGAGAGAGCGTGGCATGGAGCGCGAGGCTGTCTCTGACGAGCGTTCGATTTTACGAGATGCGTTGAAGTACTCCATGGGCGAATCTCGATTGCCAGAGATCAGGGCTGAGTTCTCAAAAAGGGTGGAATCGATTGAGTTGATCGAGGTTCCACGTCGAGAAGGTTTTGCGGGTCGAGCATTTACGACAGCCGAGATGCAAGGGTATGAACGTGACGTGATCGACCGAATGAAACGGGGCCAGGGAAATCGTGAAGTATTTGTGGATGGCACCGTGCGCCAGCAAACGATGGAACATCATTCTCATTTGAGCGTGAGCCAGCGCAGCGCAGTCGAGACGATATTGACCAATCGCGACCAGATGATGGGGCTGGAGGGAGTCGCTGGGGCTGGGAAAACAACATCTCTGGCGGCTGTACGTGAGGCCGCCGAAGCGGCTGGATACCGGGTGGAGGGACTCGCGCCGACATCTCGTGCGGCTCAGAAGTTGGGCGAAGCAGGTATGGAGACCCAGACTTTGCAGCGCCACCTTGCCAGAGGTGAACAGCCGGAGGATGGACAAAAGCGAGTTTACGTAATTGACGAATCGAGTATGGCCAGTACGAAGCAGTTGCATACGTTTGTCGAGCGCTTGAATGACCATGACCGGGTACTCTTTGTTGGGGACACGCGCCAGCATGAAGCTGTCGAAGCGGGAAGGCCCTATGCCCAGTTGCAGGATGCTGGTTTGCGGACGGCCCGGCTTGACGAAATCATCAGGCAAAAAGATCCCGCGCTCAAAGAGGTCGTGGAGAAGCTTGCACGAGGCGATGTTCGAGAGGCTATCGGAAATCTCAATAACCAAGGACGAGTCCATGAGATCGGTGATCGAGCTGAGCGAATTCGGGAAATCTCCCGAGAGTATGTTCGTTCCCCCAACAGAACGCTTGTGGTGTCACCAGACAATGAATCGCGCCGCGAGATCAATCAGGACATCCACCGTTCCATGCAAGACAAGGGGAAGGTCAGCCGAGAGGAACACGGGTTGCGCCTGCTTTTCACCCGCCAGGACTTGACCGGTGCGGATAGGCAGCACGCTCAGAATTACCAAGTTGGTGACGTGATCCGATATTCCAAAGGCAGTAAATCGCTCGGCATCGAAGCAGGGCAATATACAAAGGTCGTCCGGATCGAACCCAAAGAGAACGCACTAACCGTCGAACGGAAGAATGGCGAACAGGTCGTCTACGATCCACGTCGCTTGCAAGGTGTCACGGTATACCAAGAGGGTTGGCGCACCTTTGCAGAGGGCGAGCGTGTGCAGATGACGGCTCCATACCACGAGCAAAAGCTGGCAAACCGAGAGCTCGGTAGGGTTGAGAGTATCGACGGTGAAGGCAATCTTAAGCTTCGGATGGATTCAGGCCGCGACGTCCAGTTCAATGTGCGGCAACACCCTCATCTCGATTACGGATACGCCGTGACAAGCCATAGCAGTCAGGGACAGACAGCGGATCGAGTGTTGATCCATGTGGACTCTGCCCAAGCACATTCAGAGCTGCTTAACAGCCGTATGGCGTACGTATCCGTCTCGCGGGCTCAGTATGACGTTCAGATGTATACGAACGATGCCAAGACGCTTGGACAAGAGCTGAGTCGAGATGTTTCCAAATCCATGGCGCTGCAGCCGGAAGCGACGACACTAAAGATAGATCCTCAGCCTGTCCACTCCCATTCAATTGGGCTGGAACTGAGATTGAACGGCTGAATTTGAAAGTTGTGCCTTGAACGGTACCGTTTGGCCGATCTATTGGCGGCTAATGCTCCCAGCATGGCCGACACGGTAAGATTCGGTATGAATCTTTCCTCTTTCATCTGGTCAGTGGCGGACTTGCTGCGTGGCAAGTACAAGCCCCATGAATATGGCCAAGTGATTCTGCCGTTTACAGTTCTGCGCCGGATGGACTGTGTCCTGGAGCCGACCAAGCAAGCCGTTCAGAAGGAGGCTGCCAAGCGTGATGTCTCTGGAGACGGCGTAAATCACTATCTGACTCGGGCGTCCGGCAACACCTTCTACAACACTTCGCCGATGGATCTGAAGGCCATCGTTGGCGATCAGGACAACGTCGCGATGAACCTTGCGGCGTACCTCCATGGCTTTTCGCCCAACGTCAAAGACATCTTCTCCCGCTTCAAGCTGGAGGCGCAGATCGACCGGCTCGCAAACGCCGACCTGCTCTACCTTGTCACTGAGAAGTTCAGCAAGATCGACCTTCACCCAGACAAGGTCAGCAACGCGGACATGGGAACCATCTTCGAGGAGCTGATTCGGAAGTTTGCCGAACTCTCCAATGAGACGGCTGGTGAGCACTTCACTCCGCGCGAGGTCATTCGCCTCATGGTCAACCTCATCTTTGCCGAGGATGACGATGTTCTTTCCAAACCCGGCGTGGTCAGGACTATTTATGACCCGACAGCCGGGACGGGCGGAATGCTCTCTGTGGCAGGTGAATGGGTGCATGAGCACAACCCGAAGGCGCGTCTCACGGTATCCGGCCAGGAGTTGAATGATGAGTCCTATGCCATCTGTAAAGCCGACATGCTCATCAAGGGGCAGGATGTCGCGAATATCAAACCGGGTGACACGCTCGCCAACGACGGCCACGCGCATCAGGTGTTCGACTACATGCTGTCCAATCCTCCGTTCGGTGTTGAGTGGAAGCAGTCAGAAAAGGCCGTGCGCAAGGAGTATGAAGAGCAGGGCTTCAATGGGCGTTTCGGTCCCGGTTTGCCCCGAATCTCGGATGGCTCCCTGCTGTTCATGCTGCATCTGGTGAAGAAGATGCGCCCGCTTGCTGATGGCGGGGCGCGGTTCTGCATCGTCCAGAACGGTTCGCCGCTTTTTACGGGCGGAGCCGGTTCGGGAGAGAGCAACATCCGGCAGTATCTTTTGGAAAGTGACCTCGTAGAGGCCATCGTCGCCTTGCCGACGGAGATGTTCTACAACACCGGCATCTCGACCTACCTGTGGGTCGTAACGAACCATAAGCTCCCACATCGCAAGGGCAAGCTGCAGTTGATAGATGCCTCTGGTTTCTGGCAGCGGATGCGCAAGAGCCTGGGCGACAAGCGCAAGGAGCTTAGCCCGGATCACATTGACGAGATCACACGCATCTTTTGCGAGTTCAAGGAGGTTCGGCGCGACGGTGTGCCGATCTCGCTGATCTTCCCGAACGAAAGTTTTGGCTATCGGACGATCACTGTGGAGCGGCCCTTGCGCGACGCTGAGGGCAAGGTTGTCCTCGGCACCAAGGGCAAGATGAAGGCAAAGCCGATGCCCGATGCCGACCTCCGCGACACCGAGAATGTTCCGCTCAGTGAGGATGTGGAGGTTTACTTCGAGCGCGAGGTGTTGCCTCATGCGCCGGATGCTTGGATCGACCATGAAAAGACGAAGGTCGGGTATGAGATCCCGTTCAACCGTCACTTCTACGTCTTCAAGCCGCCACGGGAGCTTGCGGAGATCGACGCCGACCTTAAGGTCGTCACCGACCGTATTTTGACCATGATTGCGGGGTTGAGCGCATGACGACAAAACCGAAAGGACAGAAGTCCGCTTTGGCGCTACCGCAGCCCGATCCCGACGGATTCGCCGAGATCGTTGCATTGATCGCCACCTCTGAGCAAAATGCCTATCGAGCCGTGAATACCGTGCTCATTGACCTCTACTGGCAAGTGGGCGAGTACATTAGCCGCAAGATTGAGGCTGCCGAGTGGGGCTCTGGGACGGTCGAGAATCTAGCCCGGTTCATCGCTCATACGCATCCAGGGCTGCGGGGCTTCTCCCGACCCAACCTATTCAGAATGAAGCAGTTTTACGAGGCATATAGGGATGAAGCAATTGTCTCGGCGCTGCTGAGACAATTACCCTGGACCCATCACCTCATCATCCTCGGCCAGAGCAAGCGGCCCGAAGAGCGCGAGTTCTATGTCCGCATGGCAGCGAAGGAGCGCTGGTCAAGCCGCCAGTTGGAACGCCAGTTCAGCGCAGCTCTGTTTGAGCGCGTGGTGCTGTCGCCGCCAAAAGTCTCAGCAGCGGTGAGACAAATGCACCCAGAGGCAGTCGATGTTTTTCGGGATGCCTATAACGTCGAGTTCCTCGGCTTGCCGCGCGAACACACTGAGAGCGACCTTCACCACGCATTGCTTAATCGGATGAAGGATTTCCTGCTGGAGCTTGGCCGGGATTTCTGCTTTATCGGCTCGGAGTTTCCCGTGCAGGTAGGGACAAGGGACTTTGCGCTTGACCTGCTCTTCTTCCATCGGGGCCTCAACTGCCTGGTTGCGTTTGAACTCAAGGTGCAGCGGTTCGAGCCTGAACACCTCGGCAAGCTAACCTTCTATCTGGAGGCCCTTGACCGCGACGTGCGGAAGCCACACGAACAGCCTTCCATTGGTGTGCTGCTCTGCGCCAGCAAGGAAGACAAGGTCGTGGAATATGCTTTGAGCCGCACATTGTCACCCGCGCTAATCGCCGAGTATCAGACGGCGCTTCCCGACAAAAAGCTGCTTCAGGCCAAGCTCCAGGAGTTTTACATGCAGGACTCGCGGGAAAGCGAGGCTGAATGAGTCTCCCGCGCTATGAGCGGTACAAGGACAGCGGGGTGGAGTGGCTGGGCGAGGTGCCGGAACACTGGGACTTCAAGAGACTTATTTTGCTCGCCTCAATCAACGACGATGTTTTGCCAGAAGATACAAGACCAGACTTTGTGATGGAATATCTCGACATCAGTTCAGTCACTCCGGGGTCAAAGATGCTTGCAACAGCATCAATCAAATTTGATAGTGCACCATCGAGAGCGCGACGAATAGTCAAGAATGGCGACATTGTCGTTTCAACGGTAAGAACATATCTTCGAGCTATCGCGCCAATTATCGATCCTCCCGACAATCTCATAGCCTCGACTGGCTTTGCTATTGTCAGACCCAGGCAGGACTGTTCCACCATCTTCCTCAATTACGCTTTGCAGGCCTCGAATTTCATAGAGGAAGTAATCGCACGATCAACGGGTGTGAGCTACCCCGCAATCAGTGCTCATGAATTGGGATTTATCAAGTTGCCCATTCCGCAACTCAAACAAGATCAGGAGAGTATCGGGCTGTTTCTTGACATGGAAACAGAAAAGATCGATGTGCTGATTGAGGAGCAGCGGCAGCTGATCGAGTTGTTGAAGGAGAAGCGTCAGACGGTCATCTCGCACGCTGTCACTAAGGGCCTCGATTCGTTGCGCGCGATGAAAGCTTCAGGTGTTGGATGGCTCGGGAACATTCCTGCCTCTTGGAACGTTGTCGGAAGTCGCAGATTGTTTCGTATGAGAAACGAACGCGCTTGGGACTCGGACCAACAACTAACCGCTTCGCAGAAATACGGGATGTTGTTTCAGACAGAATTCGTGGAATTAGAAGGTCGGCGCGTGGTAGAGGTAATTCAGGGGACAGATACCCTGCGCCACGTGGAGCCTAATGATTTCGTAATAAGCCTCCGCAGTTTCCAGGGCGGCATCGAGTGGTCAAAATTGGCCGGATCAGTGACATTCCATTATGTTGTACTGACTCCAATCAAGGCTGTTCACCCACCGTTCTTTGCTTACCTCTTCAAGAGCATGGCTTACATACAGGCTCTACGTTCAACCACAAACCTTATCAGAGACGGTCAGGATCTTCGCTACTCTCATTTTGTGTTGCTCGATCTGCCTCTCGTGCCGCTCGAGGAACAACGAGAGATTGCTTCATACTTGGATCAGAAGATCCCACAGATCGATGCCTTAATGGCTGAGGCGCAAGTTGCAATCGAACGACTTCAAGAACGCCGCAGCGCTCTCATATCCGCAGTCGTCACCGGCAAGATCGACGTTCGCGCCGATATGGTAAAGCCGGTGATGAGCGCGACGCAATACAGTTCTGGATTCGCGCACCAGTTGCTCGCCGCAGAGATTCTTGATCGTTGCAACAGCCAGCGTATGGGCCGAATCAAGCTGCAGAAGCTCATTCACCTCTGCGAGTATCACGGCCAGATGAGCGAGGTGCAAGGAGACTACAGCCGCAAAGCCGCGGGCCCCTTCGATGCAGGAGCTATGGCTGGGATCAGCAAGAATCTTAAGAAGCAGAAGTGGTTTGAGGAGGTAAAGGAAGGCGAACGCTATGTGTATCGACCATTGGAAAAGCGTGGCGAGCACAAGAAGTACCTTGCCCATTGGCAGGCCGAGATGCCACGAATCGACGAAGTCCTCAGTTTGCTTGGTAACTTCAAAACCAGAGAATGCGAGATTGTTTCGACCCTCTATGCAGCATGGAACGACTTGCTGATCGACGGTGGATCAACCGATGATGCCTCCATCTTGCATGAGGCCTCGAGCGCAGAACGCTGGCACAAGAGCAAAGAGCAGATTGCACCTGAGCGATGGACGAAGGCGCTGCACTGGATGAAGGACAAGGGTTTGGTTCCGGTAGGCTATGGCAAGCACACACGACATGCAGCCGGACAGATTGGAACCACAACTGAGGAAGCCCATGAGCCTGCATAAAGAGATTCACTTCGAGGTCGAGATCGCCGAGCACCTCGCGCAGCATGGCTGGGTCTATGAAGAAGGCGTCTCCGCGCAGTACGACCGGGCGCGGGCGTTGTTCCCAGAGGATGTGATCGCGTGGGTGCAGGAGTCGCAGCCGGAAGCATGGCAGGCATTGGCGAAGGGACACGGCCTTGCAGCCGACACCCGCCTACTCGACCAGCTTCGGCAGAATCTGGATACACGCGGAACACTCGACCTATTGCGGAACGGCATCGAGCTATTCCCGGTGAAGAGCAAGATTGCCCTGGCGCAGTTTCGTCCTGCCTCCGGCATCAATGCCGCGATTATGGCCCGATACGCTGCCAACCGTCTGCGCGTTGTCCGACAGGTGCGCTACTCCGAGGGCAATGAGAACTGCCTTGACCTCGTCTTCTTTCTGAATGGCCTTCCCGTCGCCACGGTGGAGTTGAAATCTGACTTTACCCAGAGCGTGAAGGACGCCGTAGACCAGTATCGGTTCGACCGGCATCCGCAGCCGAAAGGCCAGAAGGCCGAGCCGCTTTTGAGCTTTCCCGGTGGTGCGCTGGTTCACTTTGCCGTCAGCAACTCCGAGGCCCAGATGACGACCCGGCTTGCGGGGCCAGCCACTCGCTTCTTGCCATTCAACAAGGGGGACAACGGCGGGGCCGGCAATCCGCCATCGCCGTCCGGTCACCGCACCAGCTATCTGTGGGAGGAAGTTTGGGAGCGCGGGAGCTTTCTCGACATTCTTGGCCGATACCTTGTCACAGAAAAAGACGACAAGAGAAAGCTGACGCGCTATCTGTTCCCGCGATACCACCAGCTTGACGCGACACGGAAGTTGTTGAACGCCGTAAAGGCCGAGGGTGCGGGAGGCAAGTATCTGATCCAGCATTCGGCTGGTTCGGGCAAGACGAACTCGATTGCATGGACGGCGCATTTCTTCGCAGATCTGCATGATGCCGTGAACAAGAAGGTCTTCGACTCGGTAATCGTGGTGAGCGACCGCAATGTGATCGACCAGCAGTTGCAGGATGCGATCTTCGACTTCCAGCGCACGACGGGCGTCGTGACCAGCATCAAGGGTGTCAGTGGTAGCAAGAGCAAGGAACTTGCAGAGGCGCTCTCCGGTGACAAGAAGATCGTCGTTTGCACCATTCAGACTTTCCCATTCGCTTTGGAGAAGGTTCGTGAGCTTGCAGCGTCGGAAGGCAAACGCTTCGCTGTGATCGCCGACGAGGCGCATAGTTCGCAGACAGGCGAGGCAGCGGCGAAGCTGAAACAGGTGCTCAGCGCCGAAGAGTGGCAGGAGATTGAGGACGGCGGCGAAGTTGGCTTCGATGACGTGCTACGGGCGCAGATGACGGCTCGCACCGCCGACACGGGCATCACCTACGTTGCGTTCACGGCGACACCGAAGGCAAAGACTTTGGAGTTGTTTGGACGCAGGCCAGAGTCAGATCAGCCAGCAGGGCCGACGAACGTGCCCGAGGCATTCCATGTGTACAGCATGAGACAAGCTATCGAGGAGGGTTTCATCCTCGATGTGTTGGAAAACTACACGACCTACAAGCTCGCCTTTCGGCTCGCCCATGACGGCAAGGAGTACGACGAGACAGAGGTCGAACGCTCCACCGCGATGAAGGGCATCATGCGCTGGGTGCGGCTGCACCCATACAACATCTCGCAGAAGGTGCAAGTTGTAGTCGAGCATTACCTTGAGAATGTGCAACCGCTGCTTACAGGCCATGCAAAGGCGATGGTCGTTGTCGGCAGTCGCTTGGAAGCAGTGCGTTGGCAGCTCGCGATGCAGAAGTATATTCAGTCGCGGGGTTATCGCTTGAGCGCGTTGGTTGCATTCTCCGGCGAGGTGAACGATAAGGCGTCTGGCGAAGACCCGTTCACCGAGAACAGCCAGGTGCTGAATCCGAATCTGCGTGGGCGCGATATACGCGAGGCCTTCAAGACGGACGAGTACCAAATCCTTCTAGTCGCCAACAAGTTCCAGACTGGCTTCGACCAGCCGCTGCTATGCGGGATGTATGTAGATAAACGGCTCGGCGGTATTCAAGCAGTACAGACGCTATCGCGTTTGAACCGCTCCTACTCCGGCGCGTTTGGTATCAAGGACACGACATTCGTCCTGGACTTTGTAAATGAAGCCGAAGAAGTCTTGGAAGCCTTCCGTACGTACTATACGACCGCCACATTGGAAGATGTGACCGACCCCAACCTCGTCTACAACCTGCGTGCCAAGCTGGATGCCGCCGGGCACTATGACGAGTTCGAGGTAGACCGGGTGGCAACCGTCGAGTTGAATCCGCAGTCGAAGCAGGGCGATTTAGTGCGCGCTCTGGAACCGGTGGCCGATAGACTGGTGCGCCAGTTCAAAGCCGCTCATGAGCGTTGGAAGGTCGCGAAGGCGGAATCTGATGAAAGTGCGGTCGAAGACGCTCACGCGGAGATGGAAACGCTTATGCTGTTCAAGCGCGACATGGGCAGCTTTGGTCACGCCTATACCTTCCTTTCGCAGATCTTCGACTACGGAAATACAGGGCTGGAGAAGCGAGCCATCTTCTACAAGCGGCTAACGCCACTGCTGGAGTTTGGCCGCGAGCGTGACGGAGTCGATCTCTCGCAGGTGGTGCTCACGCACCACATCCTGCGTGATCGCGGAAGCCGCGCGTTGCTTCTTGGCGAAGGGGACTCGCCGACGTTGAAGCCACTAACCGATGCAGGCTCCGGCTCGGTACAGGAGAAGGAAAAGGCGCGTCTCGGCGAGATTATCGCAAAGGTCAATGACCTCTTCGGAACCGATACCACTGAAGGCGACAAGCTCGTCTATGTGAATGACGTTCTCAAGGGCAAGTTGATGGAGTCGGATACTTTGAGACAGCAAGCGGTGAGCAATAGCAAAGAACAGTTTGCGAACTCGCCAGATCTGAATCATGAACTTATTAATGCCATCATGGACGCGTCTTCGGCGCTCTCCTCTCTCAGTAAACAGGCACTTGAGTCTGAACAGATACGCAGCGGTCTCAAGGAAGTCTTGCTGGGACCGGCACAGCTCTACGAGACGTTGAGGGCTCGGGACCTCGCAGGATATCCAGGCGAGTAGTTTTTTAGCCCTTGCTTTGCTCTACTCGCAGTTACGATTTACGTGCTGTGAAGTGCCAACCGCTCGGACAGGTGTAATGCCCCCTGTAAAATGTCGTTCAACTACGAACATGCGGATATTTGTCGGCGTTACTGATAAGGAATGGTTCGACCTCCACGCCTCACGCGTCAATGTGGACGAGGTGAACTTTTGGCGGCCATCACCTACGGCCACTTTCAAAGCCCTTGACCCTGGCGAGCTGCTCCTGTTCAAACTACACGCACCCGACAATTTCATTGTCGGCGGTGGTTTCTTTACCAAGTTCCAGCAGTTGCCGGTCAATCTGGCTTGGGACGCTTTTCGTGAAGGTAACGGCGTCTCCTCTTTGACTGAAATGCGACGCCGTATCGGTAAATACCGCCGTGCGGTCATTCAACCCGCCGATAACCCCACTATCGGCTGTGTGCTACTTGCTGAGCCTTTTTTCTGGCCAAAGGAACAGTGGATACCTTCTCCTCCGGATTTCAAATCGCAGACGGTGCAGGGCAAAGGCTATGACGGCGAGATCGGGACTGGTCGTGATCTATGGAATGAGGTTGAACAGAGGCTGCGGCTACAGCCCACAGAAATGTTGCAAGAAGAAACGGCCACGCTGGCCGCAATCGAATCACACGGAGTCGGCAAGCCGCAGATCCTTTTACCAAGGCTTGGGCAAGGTTCGTTCCGGATCGTCATAACGGATGCTTATGAGCGACGCCGTGCATTGTCCGGCGAACGGACACTACCTGTCCTCGACGCCGCCCACATCAAGCCTTATGCCGTTTTGCAGCGCCATGAAGTCTCGAATGGCATTCTTATGCGCAGTGATTTACATCGACTGTTCGACGACGGGTACATCACCATCGATCCTATGGATAGGCGAATTCAGGTCAGCAGACGAATACGCGACGAGTTCGACAACGGCAAGGAGTATTACAAGTTACACGGTGAGCGCATACGCGAGCCCGTACAGTCGAGTTACAGGCCTCACTCGGACAACCTGGATTTTCATGCATACAGCGTATTTCGTTAGCCACTATAAGTCTCAGTTCTTAACCAACTTGAAACTGATTTGATAGCGGTAGAAGTCAATGCTCGGAACCATCGATAGCGCCCGTCGTATCCTCTGGTCATCTTCGAGAGCAATGATGATCCCTTTCACTACTTGATCCTTTTCGGCCAACACCTCCTGAACGAAACTCATATACCGTAGCGTTTGTCCAACGACAGCGTCGCTAGCCCGTCCCTTCTTCAATTCCACCACCAAGAGTCGCGTCTTGTCTTTGCTGATTGCCAAAATGTCGAGAGGACCGGTATCGGTCTGATACTGTTGTGCTGGCTCTCCATCTTCTTCGTAGATGTCATACTCTTTGCCCAAATCTGTCTGTGCCCAATTTTTTACTAAGAACTCTTCAAGGTGAGCTTCGAGCGCGAAGGCCGAAGCATCCTCGACTGTGGCATCCGTCGAGATCAGCTTCGGAGCCGAGACGTCGCCAATGAGCTTCTCGATCTCTTCGGCGTATCGAGAGATATTGCTTACGGTACCGATCGATCCGGCAGAATTTTTCAAAGCCTCACTCAATGCGGCTCGATCAATGCTTACACTCAACCATTGAACAGGGCGGCGATGAGGGAGGATCTCCCCCGGCTGGTAGTAGTAATCTCCACTCACCTCGCCAACACGATACTGGCCGGAACCGTCGGGACAGAGGACGATGTCGCCTTTTTGAATCCCCTTGGCGACCGTCCATAAAGCACCGCAAGCGAGCCCCGCACCGATCTTGGATTTATCAGGGTGATTCGCTAGATAGATCGGAATGAATTCCTGATTGAACATTCGCCATTCGTCGGGGAGCTTGCTCGTCAGGTCTTGGTTGATATCAAATCCGGCTCCGATAAACTTTCCGGCCAAACATTCCGGAGCGTAAATGCTTTTGCGTCCAAGCATGACGCGGTAGTAGCTCTTCATAGGAGTCGATTCCTTCCATCGAGTGCCAGCGGGCTTAACCCAATCTACTAGGTATGGCCTTGAATCGGCACTTCTGCCAGGATGCCAAGCAACAGCGTAGAAGGCCAATCAGGCGCGCTTTACGCGCAAATAAGGAAACCAAACCTTCCTAAGGGCTGAGTGTACCGGAACATGGTTTACATTCTGGACCGGGCACATGGTTTACAACCCCCTTGCGGTGAAAGTGGCTCTGGTTGAGGGTTTGCGGCTGGGGTAGCCGGTCTTAAGAGATATATCGGTCGTCGTCGAAGCCGTGGGAATGTGGGAATCCCGAAGGGATTTCCAAGGGGTGTGGGAAGAGTGGGAAGC
>Ga0193753_10000689_pt1 | contig 32188 bp, 27 predicted proteins | sample H1c2metaG_FD_144925 | JGI IMG/M metagenome (GOLD analysis project Ga0193753, IMG submission 144925) | Soil microbial communities from a riparian zone of the East river system, Colorado, United States - H1c2 | ecosystem: Environmental > Terrestrial > Soil > Riparian zone | place: USA: East...
GCGCTCACCGAGTGCTCATGGGAGATGTCAATGGATGGAACCAACTCGGTTGCGCAGCCGCTCTTGGATTGTCGGCGGCTTGGTGCGATCGCCATCGCGCTGCTGAATGGGTGCGCCGATCCGACGGCTCCCGTCACGTTGGGCAAATTCCAAAGCGTGACGACAGGCTCCAGCTATTCCTGCGGTCTCACGACCACGGGGGCTGCGTACTGTTGGGGCGACAACCTCGACGGAAATGTCGGCGACGGGACACAAGAGAATCGTTTCGTGCCGACGGCAGTGATAGGCGGCCTGACCTTTCAAAACATGGCCGTCGGTCGCGCGACCTGCGGCCTGACAGCTACCGGCTCGGCCTACGCGCAACTCGGCGACGGCACGACGACGCCGCACTTGACGCCCACTGCTGTCGCTGGAGGACTCCCCTTCAAAGCGCTCGCCGTCGGCTTTGCGCATACCTGCGGCATCGTGCCGACTGGTGCAGCATATTGCTGGGGCGACAACTCTGTCGGACAAATGGGCGATGGAACAGTGACGAATCGGCCGACGCCCGTCGCTGTCTCGGGCGGGTTGACGTTCACTTCGCTGGCCGCCGGCATTGATCACACATGTGGCACGACGCCGAGCGGTGTCGCGTACTGTTGGGGCGCGAACCCTGGTGCGGAGTTGGGCGACGGCACGACGACGAATCGCGCTTCGCCCGTCGCGGTCCGCTCACCCTGACTAGTATCTATGATCCGAGTCGTCGACACCTCACACCGGGCACCAATGAACCGCTTTCGTTCTACATATTTCTTTCTCACTGCGCTGCTTCCGCTCGGCCGAGCTGTGGCGCAGTCACCTGCGGTGACGCTCGACCACGAGGCCAAGCACCATCCGGTGTTCGCGAACGAATGGGTCAGGGTGCTCGACGTCGTCGTGCCGTCCGGCGACTCGACGCTCTACCATGTTCATCCGAACGACTACGTCTTCGTGACCTTCGGCGACGTAGCGCTCAAGGCGCAGGCCCAAGGAGCGGAGAAGACCGATCTCGTGCTCGCAAACGGCGAGGTGCGCATCACGATGGCGCCGATCACGCATCGCGTGCTCAATCCATCATCCAATCCGTTTCATAATCTGACGATTGAACTTCTGAAATCGTCCGGTGTAGCACTCGCGCCGGTTGCAGCCGGCGTCATGGTTCTCGACAACGCACGCGTGAGGGTCGAGCGCATCGTGCTCGAGCCGGGACAGTCTACTGCGCGGCACGAGCATCGCGGACCGGGGCTCGATGTCGGTATTGCAGCCGGCGCCGTCGACGTCACAAACGCGAACGGCAAAACAGAGCACGTGACCTACGCGCCGGCCTCATACCACTGGAACGCGGCGGCGCGCACGCATACTCTAACGAACACGGGTCGCGGCCGCGTCGAAATCGTGGAAATCGAATGGAAATAGGCGATTTACCGCTTGCCATTTCTCGTACACCTCCCCAACGTAAAAGGGTTCGGGAGGGCCGGTCCGCCCAAAAAAAAATGAACACCGCCGTGAGGGTCGCCATGCGCATTCGAGTTCTCGCAGTCGTCACGCTGCTCACGCTGCCGTCGGGATTGACCGCTCAGGGCATTCGACTTCCGCGAACCGGGCGAGGGATAACGCCGCCACCGGCCCCGCTTGGGCCGGAAATCGCGCCAGTCTCCCGGGCACTTCAATACAAAAGATCGCGGTGGTCGGCCGAGGCGTACTCGCTGGTGAGTTCCTCCGAGGTTCCAACCGCCAGCGGTATGACGCGCTTCACCAGCGCCGGCGCCGGTACCCGCGCCGACTACCGGTACAGCGACAGTTTTTCTGCCACCATGGATTTGACGGCATCATTCCTTGGCAGTCCCACGGTGATGGGGACCGCCGAAGTCGGAACGCGTTTTTCGCCGGTGTCGTGGGCTGAGCAGCTCCGTCCATTCTTCGACGTGCGCGCCGCCTACATGCACATGTTCGACGAATTCCCAATTCCGGAGCCGTCCGCCGCACTCGGTGGGTTGGAGCAGCAGTTGGACGGAGGACGATACAGCCGCGGATTCGGCGGTGTTACCGGCGCCGGACTTGAGTTTTCTCTAACGCGCACGATTGCCTTCACCACGGAATTGTCGGGGATGCGGAGTCGCATGACGATGTACCGCATGTCGCCGGCGGTGAACATTCCCAACGGAACCACTTACTGGATGACGTCGTTCCGCTACACGTTTGGACTCAAATACAATCCAGGGAGGACGCTGCATTTGTCGCAGAATCCGAGATCGTAGGCGCCTGTGTAAATCGTACGGCCGGCGGATCGCTCCGCCGGCCGTTTGCATTTGTATCAGAGAAAGAACACGGGACTCGAGTAGGCGAGAATCTTTCCGTCGGCGCCCGTCACGCGCACGAAGAGGTAGTGCATTGATGCCTCGGTCGGAATCGTCGTGCTGGCGACGCTTCCCGTATGCGCCACCACGCGGCCGCCCGTCGTGATGAACTCCATTTGTGCGCCGGTGATCGGCTTTCCCGCATCGTCATCGACTTCAGCCGAGATGACTAGATTCGCGCCGGGAGCAAAGCGCTCGCCCATCTGCCGGTCGTTCACGGTGAATTTGAGTCGCTCGCCGTTGTCGCGAATCGCATAGAATCGACGTGCGATGTACGCATCACGAATGTCGGCCGGTGTATTCGATACCGCGAGGACGACGGTTTTTGGATGAATCGGCGCCGCCCACGTCGTGTCGTGCATGTCCTCCGCTCCGATCGCGCCAACGTGCCAGCCGTTGTCGAGCGCTTGCACATAATATCCTGGTGCCGGACCCGCCGAGCCGTAGTCGGTGTTGACATAGCCGAATACTTCCATGCCTACGACGCGAGCGTCCGCCGCGGCGACGTATTTGAACTGGTTCCAGTTACACCCCGGATCCGCGGCGCCGAGGAAACACTTGAGCCCTGGATGATTGAACGTGACGAAGGACTTCGAGTCGGCCTCGCCGCCGCGCGCCACGGGAAGCACGGTCAACCACGCGTAGAACGTGTCGAGGTCGTTGTCGTCGAAGTCGACCCCGCTCGTCGTGTTCTGCGAGAAATAGACGCCGATGTGGCCGAAGCGATCATTGGTCCACTCGAAGCCGCGCGCCGGCGAAAACGTCGGCGTGGTCGCAGCGGCAATCTGCTGCTGTGTTGCCGTCCATCGCGTATCAATCGTGGATTGCACCGTCGAATCCAGGAGAAGACACTGCGGCATCGTCGCCGGTTTACAGTACTGTGATTCCGGTCCGGCCGCACGCGGGTGAAAGGTGTGTTCCGACGTCAGCATATAGGCCAGTCCATTTGCCGACGCGTGCGCGAGCTCAGTCGCCGGTGTAGTACCGACAATGCCGTCCGAATATCCCGTATGTTCATGAATGGCTCCGACGAGCGAGACGTACGTCGGTGTCGCCAACGGGTTCGGCGAATTCGAATCGTTGGAGCATGCCGCCAAGACTGAGCATGACACGACGGGCAGAATGAGATGTTTCACAAATGTGAATCGGCAACGCATGACGCTGACCTTGTGTTCCGAGTGAGAGGGAAGGGCCGGGTTGCCCCGCTTCCACTGGAAGGTCAGATCGACATGTCACGGTCTCGCCACTCGGCGAAACGACTCTGTAAGTGCTACAATGGTCGAGGTCGCAAACGACACGCGTTTGAAGTGGCAACGCATTGCCGATCACGCTGCGCGCGGCTCAGGGCCGTTGGATGCCGTCGCCTGCGCGGAAGAACGTGGGAAGCGATACCGGCGTGCGACCAGTGATCGTTTGCTCGCCGAGCAGCGCTCGAGCAGCGGCGCGCTCGAGGTCGTCACCCACGCCATACGTTACGATATAGGAGTTGACACTTGGAAACTGGCGGATGAGATACGGGTTGCCGAACGCGACGACGATGGTCGGCCGGCGTTTCGCGACTTCATCGATCCACGCAGCAATCTGCTGCGGGATGGCGACCCGACCCTCACCTTCGACACGCCGCACATACGGAGCGATCACAACCACCGACGCGCTGTCTGCCAGACGGCCGAGCGAGTCGAGCACATCTCGCGTTGCTCCGGGGCTCACTTTGGCGAGCACCGTCTCACCGCGCCCCAGACGCGTTCGTCCCGCGCGCAGGGTCGCACCAAAGATTCGCCCCGCCCGGATCTCCGTCTCCGGCATGTACTGCACGACGAGCGCTCGGCCCGGACCGGACGTCAATGGAACGAGGTTGTCGCGATCTCTAATCAACGTCACCGCTCGGCGTGCGACGTCGGCGGCGGTGGCCCGATGTTCGGGGGAACCGACCACGTCTCGCAGATCGCTCAGCGACGTCAACGCACCGTCGGCGAGTCCGGCGCGTGCTTTGAGCTCGAGCATGTGGCGCGCGGAGCTGTCGATCCGCGCCCTGCTAATCTCTCCGGACTCGACGGCGCGGACGATCGCGTTGATCGCGCGAGTTGGGTCCGACGGCTTGAGTAAAATCTCATCGCCGGCTTTCACGGCGAGCACGCTGCTCTGTTCCGTCGTGTAGCCTTTGCCGACGCCCTCCATGGTCATGGCGTCGGTGATCGTAACGCCATGGAAGCCGAGCGTGTCGCGCAATAGCCCGGTGATGATGCGCGGCGAGAGCGTAGCTGGCACGCTTCCGCTGTCGATCGCCGGGAGCGCAATGTGGGCGGTCATGACCAATGCCGCACCCGCCTCGATCGCCGCCCGGAACGGAACGAGCTCGATACGCTTGAGCCGCGCGATGTCGGCCGTGACAACAGGGAGCCCGACGTGCGAGTCGACGTCGGTGTCACCGTGTCCCGGAAAGTGCTTCGCGGTGGGCAGCTCGCCGCCGGCCAGCGTGCCTTTCACGAACAACGCCGACAGTTTTCCGACGCGATCGGGGTCTTCACCGAACGATCGCGTGTTGATGACGGGGTTGGCGGGATTGTTGTTCACGTCGACAACAGGCGCGAAGTTGACGTGAATGCCCACCGCGCGCCCTTCTTGCGCGATGATTCTCGCAACGTCATACGCGTCCGAATCTCGTCCAGTCGCCGCAATCGCCATCGCGGGCGGAAATGCCGTTGCCCCGCCGGTCTCGAGCAAGTAGTGGGTGAACACACCACTCTCCAATCTGCCGAGCCCCGGCTCGAGATCAGACGAAATGAGCAGCGGCACGCGCGCCCGACGCTGCAGGTCGTTGAGCTTCGCCGCGACCTCGATCGGTGTGCCCAAGGACATCGTCGCACCACCCACCCGGTCCTGCTCAACCCATCGCACGATCTCGGCGTAGGATGAATCGCGCGCGCTCGTGTAGTCGCCGAGCATCCAGACGACGATCGTCTGCGCCACGCGCTCGCGCAGGGTGAGCGACGCGAGCGTGGAGTCGACCCATCGGCGTTGCACCGGTGTGAGCACGGGACTGACCGACAACACGTTCGCCGCCGGCGCGGCAGATGGACGCGTCACCGCGTTGGGCGCGCAAGCGAAACCGGCGGCGATGATGGCCGCGGCGACGAGACGGAGTGGCGGCGAGGCGAGCGTCATTCTGCGCGTCAACTGAGATGCCGCGGAGAAGTCACCGCGACGAGCGGCGCCGGCATGCGGATCTCCGTCCACTCGACGCGACCCTCGCGGATTGCATCGCGCACACGCCGCTCCCGCGTGGTGAGCGTCGCCACGCCCGTCTTCACTTCTACGAACACTATCCGACGGAGATCGCCCTCATCCAAGCCGTCGAACACCACGAAGTCGACTGGTTTTCCGAGGAACTGTGCGTCCTTGGGATTGAACTCGAACTCCGGCAGGTACGGCACGAGCTGCTCGTAGATCTGTCCGCGCGTGACCGCCTTGCTCTGCTCGACGGCCGTCCTGCGGACTTGCTGCGTGTATCGCGGCTTCATCGTCGCGACCCACAACAGTGCGATAACCGCGCCGGTCATGACTCCGATCGCGAGGAGAAGTACCGTGCTCAACATGTCCGCCCTCCGGGGCTTTGAACCGAAACGATAGACCGAACAAAGCCCCGGCCGGCCAACTAGTCAATCACGCGACTCATGTCGACGGGGCGACAGCGATCCCCTCCGGGGCAGCGCGAACAGCTACGACCGCGCTGCGATCCTCGAGCGCCGGTGCGAGAAGACGATACATCACCGGCGTCACGAGCCGAGCAATGAGAGTACTCGAAATCAACCCGCCGATGATTACCCATGCCAGCGGCGAGTAGAGACTCGACCCCTCCAACGCGAGTGGCAACAAACCGCCGATCGCCGTCAGCGTCGTCAACACGATCGGCAGGAACCGCACTTCGCCGGCCCGCTGGATGGCGTCGTCGAGCGACATGCCTTGGCGCCGCAGCTCATCGGCGAAGTCCACCAACAGGATCGACGTCTTGATCTCGATTCCCACCAGCGCCACGAAGCCGATCATCGCCGTGAAGCTCAGCGTGTTGCCACTCCCGAAGAGCGCAACGATTCCGCCCACGACGCCGAGCGGAATGACCGACGCCACAACCAACGTCGTGCGAAAACTGTGAAACTCCAGCACCAGGATCGCCAGAATCCCGAAGACCGCGACGATCACGGCCGAGCCAATCCCGCCGAAGCTCTCCTGCCGGCTCTCGATTTCGCCGGCCGGCACGAGGCGATATCCCGGCGGCATCGGCACGGACGCGAGCCTAGCCAACACACTCTTCGTGACGCGATCCGTGTTGAAGCCCGTGCGGACCCAACTGGTCACGGTCACGGCGCGCTGCTCGTCGCGGTGGTCGATCAACGTTGGCGACGACCGGAATCCGAGTGACGCAAGTTGATGCAGCGGAACCATCGCGCCCGTCGTGCTGGCGACCTGCACGCGGTCGAGGATGTCCGGTGTCGGGCGCCCGTCTCGGGGAAGTCGCAACACGATCGGGTACTCACGACCATCGTTCGCGCGGAACTTGCCCGCCTCCAATCCCTCCGCGGCGAGACGCACGGTCCGGTCCAATTCCGCGGTGGCCACGCCGAGCAAGCCCGCCTTCTGGCGATCGACCTGAATCGCGAGGTCGGTCCGCGTGAGCTCGAGCGGGTTGCGCACGTATCGCGTTCCCGCGGTGCTGCTCATCGCGCGTTCGACCCGCGCGGCGACGGCGCCGAGCGAATCGAGGTCCGGGCCTTCCACGCGCATGGCAATGGGTGCGTCGATCGGCGGCCCGTTTTCGAATTCTCTCACTTCGATGCGCGCGCCAGGATAGGTCGCGAGCTTCGATCGCAACGAGTCGATCATCGCCGGCGTCCGTGCCGGCTGGTACGCCTTGAGCAAGACAAAGAGCTGTGCGCGATTCGACCGCTCGCGGCCCTGCGTCACGTTGTAGTACACGAATGGGTTGTCCTTTCCCACGTTCGTGAACATGCCGCGCACCTCAGCGCGCGCCGCCACCGCACGTTCGGCGAATCGCGCCGCGCTGTCGGTGTGCGCGAGCGATGCGCCCTCGGGCGTTTCGATGTCCACGAGGAATTGCGGCGTCCCCGCCTTCGGGAAGAGCGAGAATCCGACCAGCGGCACGAGGGCGAGCGATGCGACGACGAGCGCGCCGCTCACGGCGAGCGTCCGCGCCGGATGCGCCAACGCGCGGTGCAGCACCGGCGCATAACTGTGGTTGATCCCAGACTCCAGCAGTCGCAAGAAGCGGTTTCCCTCGCGGGCCTCGCGCTCCGGCAGCAGCAGCGACGCGAGCCACGGCACGATCGTCATCGAGACGAACAGCGAGGCAATCACGGCGAAGATGACTGCGATAGGCAACGAGCGAATGTAACGTCCGGCCAATCCCGGCAGATTGGCCAGCGGAATGAAGGCGAAGACGAGCGTCGCCGTCGAGCCCAGCACGGCAACACTGATCTGCTTGGTGGCGAGGATTGCCGCCTCGGTGCGCGTACGTCCTTCGCGCAGGAACCGCGTGATGTTCTCGACCACCACGATCGAGTCGTCGACCAGCAATCCGAGCGCGATGACAAATCCGACAATCGACAACTGATTGATCGAGAAACCCGTGAGATCGAGCAACGTCACGCCAATCGCCAGCGAGAGCGGAATCGACACCATGACGATCAACGATGCGCGCGTGCCGAGCGGGAGGAGCGTGAGCAACACGAGGGCCAGCGCGATGGCAAAGTCTTCGCCGAGCCGAGAGAGGCGGCGATTCACGTTCGCTGCCTGGTCGAAGCCGCGCGCCAGGGCGACGCCGGGGGGCAACGACTTCTCGAATCGATCGAGCTCCGGCCACATCCGCGTGTGAACTTCAGAGATATTGAATCCTTCCTGCATCGCCGCCGTCACAAACACGGCGCGCTGTCCGTTCCAGCGTCCCAAATGGGTCGCGTCGCCGTAACCCCAACGCACGTCGGCCACGTCACTGAGCCGCACGACGCCGGCCGGTCCGCCGCTCACGATCGTCTGCTGAACGTCGCCGAGCTCGCGATATCGCCCTTTGGGCGTGAGGTTGAAGCGACGAGCGCCGGCGTCCACGCTACCGCCCGGGATACTCGAGTTGTCGCTCGCCACCGCTTGAAAGATCTGCCCCGGGGCGAGTCCCAACTTCGCGGTGCGCTCGAGATCGACATTCACCTGGAGTTGTCGCTCGGGCGCCGCCCATCGTTCTGATTTCTTGATGCCTTTCATGCGCGCGAGTTGGTCCTCGAGCACTTTTCCGAGCGAATCGAGCTGCGCGTACGGCGCGGTTTCGCTGACGATAGCCGCTTGGAGAATCGAGACGTTGGTGCCCGACGCGCGAGTCACCTCGAGGCGCGCGAGTCCGCTGGGAAGCTCCGGGCGAAGCGCATTGATCTCACGAAGCACTTCGTCCTCTTTGCGGTCCGCATGCACCGACGGGTCGAACTCGAGCTGCAGCACCGCCAACCCATCCTCGGCGCGCGCCGTCAATTTCTTCACGTGCTCGAGTGAGCGAAGCTTGGGCTCGATCTTGTCGACGACGAGCTGCTCCATGTCTTCGGGCGTCGCGCCGGGATAGACAGCAGCGATGTAGAAATTCGGGATGGGGAAAATCGGATCTTCGCCGCGCGGAATGCGTTTCCAGCTCGCGAATCCCAGCGCCGCGAGCATCAGAAAGAGCACTACCGTGAACTGATACCGTTTGACGGCGAATTCTGAAACACTCATTCTGCTCATGGCTTGATCTCCACGCGGGTCGAATCCTTCAGCCAAGCGGCGCCTGCGGTGATCACTTGCGTCACTCCGCTGAGTCCGCGCACGAGAACACGCTCGCCGTCGACTCCGACCAGCGTGACCTGGCGACGAAGTGCGCGGTGCTCGGGCGCGTCGAACGCGAAGACGACGCCTCTGTCGCCGGCGCCTTCGACTAACGCTTCGGCCGGAATGGCGACGACGCCCGCGTCGGCCTCGTGTGCGCGACCGCCTGCCGCCGGCCGCACGGCGATGCGCACGCGTCCAACGAGTCCACTCGGCAGCGACTCGCCGTTGGCCACTGCGACTTCTACGGCATACGTGCCTGTGCGCGAATCCGCAGACGCGCCCACCTGGCGCACCCGGCCTGAGAATTCGCGTCCAGCGTAGGCGTCGAACGTGACCACCGCCGCGTCGCCGTCGCGCACACGAACGGCGTCGCGATCGGCGAGACCAACACGCAACACCGCACCGCGGGCGGCTGAGCCGAACAACAGGATCTGTGTCCCCGGCGAGACCTGCGCGCCGGCATTCGCTGTGCGGCGGAGGATCACGCCGTCACTCGGGGCGGCGATAACAGCGAACTCTCGATTCACGCGCGCAGTGCGCAGATCTGCGTCCGCGGCGTCGCGCGCCGACTGCGCATCTTGCCACTGAACGAGCGTTGCGACAGAGTCGTGGTAGAGACGCTCGACGCGCGCCGCATCTCGGCGCGTCTTCTCTGCGCCGACCGTGGCTTTGGCAACGCCCGCGTCGATTTCGCGGAGGTCGAGCGCGGCGAGTGGTTCGCCTGCGCGGACGCGCGCACCTTCGTCGACGGAAACGCTCGAGACCACGCCGCCGATCTTGAACGCGAGCGGAATCTCGTCCTTGGCGCCGAGCGTTCCGGTGGCCGATATGCTGGCTGCCCCGGCTTCGGCGACGGACGCGACGCGGACCGGCACATCGGCTTTCGTGTCGGGCGCGGCGCCGCGCGCCTCGTGCCCGCATCCCACGGTCACGAGCGAGCTCACGATGAGCCCGGTGGCGACGAGCGTTCGTTGAATCGAGTTGGTCTGCATTGTGGCGTCCTCTTTCTAGTTCTTGGGTATCGTGCGAAGACCGGCCGCGCGTTCGAGGTCGACTCCCCGCGCCGCGAGCGAATAGCGGGTGACCACCTCGTTGAGCTCCGCGGCGGTGAGCTGCGCGCGCGCATCCGACCATTCGAGACGCGACACGAGTCCTTCTGTATATCGGCGATCGACGAGCTTGAACGCCGCGCGCGCCGCGTCGAGTCGCGCGCTGGCGGACCCGACTGCCTCGCGCGCCACCTGAACGGCGTCCCAGCTGGTGCGAACGTCGAGGGCGATCTGCCGTTCGATGTCGGCGCGTTGGAGATCGGCGTCCGAACGGGCGGCGTAGGCGGCCTCGCGACGCGCGCCGTCCTGTCCGCCGTTGAACAGATTCCATTGCAGCACCACCGATGCGATGGCGACATCGTGGTTGCGGTCGAGCCGATAGCCGTTGCCCTGCACGCCGTAGTCGACAGCGACGCCACCGACGGGCAGAAACGCGCTCGACGCCGCGCGTCCCTGCGCGCGCGCTCCGTCGATTGCCGCAACCGCGATCTCCCGCTCCTCGCGCTTCGCCGACGACGCGAGCGCGTCGGCGAGCGTGACTGTCGGCGCGGTCGGCAGCGCATCCTCGGAGAGTGCGGGCACCGGCTCGTCGGGCGCGCGATCGAGCAACAGATCCAGCGCGCCCAACGCTGCGCCGCGCGTCCGCACTGCCTCGGCGCGCTGTTGTTGTGCGTCGGCCAACTCGGCGCGCGCCTTGAGTACGGCGTCCGGTGTCGCGCTTCCCGCGTCGACCAGACATTGCGAGACGCGTGCGTTCTCGACGAGGACCGGGAGCGTTGCGTCCCAGATCTCGACGGCGCGGGCGGCCTTGGCCCAGTCGAGATACGCGATGCGCGACGTGGCGTCGAGCCGGCGGATCGCCGCACCGCGTTCGGCCCCGCGCAAGTTCCGCGTCGAGCGCGCGGCGGAGAGGTTGGCGAACAGCGCCGCGTTGAATACCGGGACCGTCGTGCGGAGCTTCGTTTCTTGTTGAAAGGGAAGCGTCGCGTCGATGTTGGTCGGGAACGAGTTCTTGCCGGTGAGCTGGTTGAGCGTGGCGTACGCCGGATTGATGAAGTCGCCGATATTGACAACGCCGCTCATCTCGGAATAGCGAGCGTCGATGCCGACCGAGGGAAGAAAGAGGCCGCGCGCTTGAGTGATCGCGGCGTCGGCTTGCCGCTCTCGTTCGCGACTGCGGCGAACGCCGAGGTTGTTGACGACTGCGACGCGGGCGATGGAGTCGAGCGTTTGTGCGTGCGCGGTTGCCCCGCCGGGGATGAGAGCCGCACTAATCACAAACAACGATATACGAGATAACATTGTTATATCACCAGGCAAAAAAAGGGAGTACGCGATTCAAGGCGTGCGAAGCAGACCGCGTGTCAACGCGTCGCAGAGTGCGAGCGCGGTGGCCTGCGAGTCACGAAGGTCGAGCCATTTGTGTTTGCCCTCGGGTGTGGTGACGTGGATGGTTGCGATGCCGTGGACGCTGGCCCAGAAGATCTGCGCGACGAGATCGGGGTCATCATATTCGCGGCGGAAGCGTCCCGCGGCGATGGCCTCGGTCACTGCCTGTTTCAGGAACTCGTATCCATTCTCGCCGGGGTCGAGATGCGTGAGCTCATCCGGTCCGGGCATGGGTCGCTCTACGAGGAACATGAAGCGAAACTGCTCGGGATGCTCGACGGCAAAGCGGACGTAATTGCGTCCCATTTGGCGGATGCGCTCGACCGGGTCGGCAATCCCGCCGATGGACGTGAGGGCGGCGCCGAGGGCGCGGAAGTCGTTCGCGCACAGCTCGAACATCAGTGCGTCTTTGTCGGCGAAGTGATGATAGATGGCCGTCGCGGTGTATCCGATCTGGTCGGCGATGCCGCGCATCGTGGTGCTCGCGTAGCCTTCGCGCGCGAACATGCTGCGCGCGGCTTCGAGGATGAGCCTTCGCGTCGTGGCCTTTTCGAGGTCGCGCCGCAGCTGCGACCGCGAAGGCTCGGCGGCGGATCGGCCGGGCTTTTTTTTCGCTGACTTGGTTCGGGGCGAAGGGCGCTGTTTCATGGTGGTGAAACAGATATAACAGTGTTATGTGAAGTTCGTCAAGAGCGAGTTTCTTCGCGCTGTTCTCGCGGACCGTTGTCCAGTCGAGTTGCGAGTTGGCGGTCACCAGCACGATGTCCGCCGCACGACCAGGCAATACTGCCGATACTGCCGGCACTATTGCCTCGGCTCGCGCTCTGGACACCGTGCCGGCTCCCGCCCTGCGAGCACGAAACAGTCTCGCGATCCGCGAGAACTCTGCGCTCGAGTGCGTCCAAAGTGCCCTCGCGATCGTGATGAAACCGCGAAAACTCAGGAGTCCCGTCTACAACGTCACATCGGAGCTGACGCGCACGCAGCGTGCGCGTCAGATCCGATGTGTCGCCAGCCCGTCGCTCGCAGGTTTTGCGCGCACGGTTGAGGGTACCCTACACTCGCGCGACGTGCACCCCGGACTACTGCAGTCCATCACCAGCACCAGCACCAGCAGCATCACCATCACGCGTCCGCAACTGACTACTGCACGATCGTCACCGGATCGGGAAGTAAAAACCTGTCCGACGGGATTGCCTCGACCACCGCGGTCCCAGGGCGAACCCACTGCAGAATCAGTCCGATGTCGTATCGCGGCCCTTGGAAGTAGTCCACGCGAATGGTGTGCGTTCCGGCGGCGAGCGTCTTCGTGCCGGTCCGCTGAGTCATCGGATGGAGCGTGTCGTTGTCGATGACGGAGTCGCCGTCAATGTAGAGCTTGGAGCCATCATCTGACGTGAGTAGGAACCTGTAACTGCCCGCGTCCGCGATCTGTATCTTCGCGTCGAAACGAATGCCGAACCACTCGATGAGCCCACCTGGAACGCCCGGGAATCCTTCGGTGAAGCTGCGATCCGGAACATTCAGCTGCGGCGCGAGGATCATCGTCGACGATGTCATTTTTCTAAAGTCCGGCAGTTTCGGCTGGTTCACGGGCAACTTGTAGACGCGCCCCACCAACCCCTTACCCGCGAGGAGATCGGCGCCGAAACGCCGATGCGGCGACGGCGTAGATTGGCGTCGACGCGAAATCGGTGCTTCCGACGTCGTTGGCGACACTCAATGTGAGCGGAGCGCCGACGACGAGTGAAGCGGGGACGCTCACCGTGAGTTGCGTGTCCGTGCTCACGGTGACGGTCGCCGCGATGGCCGATCCGCTCGCCGGACGGAAGCTCACGCTCGCGCCTTTGAGATACCTCCCCTGCACGTACACGAAGCCGTTGCGCAACGCGATCAACGGGAAGATTGACGTCACACTTGGTGCGCGCGTGGGACCGCTCGTGTCTGAACAGCCGGCGACGAGCAGAAACAGCGATACGAACAGGAATTGACGGCGCGTCGTTTGTGGCATGGTGGTATCCAGCAGAGGACCCGCTGCGCGAGACGCACATGCGGCTGATGCTCGAATACCACTACTTGCGTAAGACGACGGGAAATCCGTCGTGGCGCGGATAGTCCGGTGACGGGGAAGGCCCCGTTCACTACTCCGCGCGCAGAGTCACCATCGGATCCACTCTCGTCGCGCGGCGCGCGGGCGCGAGACTCGCGACGATGGCGACGGCAACGAGACCACACACACACAACACAATCACGCTGGGATCGTGAGGCGAAACGCCGTAGAGCTGACGCGCGACGACGCGCCCCGTCGCGAGCGCGATGCCGACACCGATCACGACCCCAGGCAATGTCACGACGAGCGCGCCGCGGACGATCATTCGCACGACACCGCCATCGGGTGCGCCAAGCGCCTTTCGAATGCCGATCTCGTGCGCGCGACGAGCCACGGCATACGACAACAGCCCATAGATCCCCATCGCCGCAAGTCCCAGCGCGAGCGCACCGAACGCGGTGAACATCGATGCGCCCAATTGCCACGGCCTCAATTGCGGATCGAGCCGCCGACTCACGGGTTGAATGTCCACCCACGGCAGTTCGGGGGACATCGACGACACAGCCCTCCGGACCGCGACGACCAGCGCGGCGGGGTCGCCGCTCGATTTGACTTCCATCATGCTGATTCCGAGATCCGGCCACGTCTCGAACGGGAGGTAGACAATCGAACCCTTGTCGCCAACGATGTCCCACATTACCGTGTTCGCCACGACGCCAACGATTTGCGTGCACGCCTGATCGCTGCCGAGTTCCACGCACGAGTCGAGTCCGTTGCCGTCCGGCCAGAACCGCTTGGCGGTTGCCTCGTCGATGATGGCAACGTGCGCGTCGGGCCGATGATCGGCCGGAGTGAACAACCGCCCGCGACGCAGCTCGGTGCCCATCGTCTCGAAGTAGTCGCTGCCCACTGCCCGCGCGAAGGGAACAGGACTGCCGGGTGCTAACGGCGGTGCGCCGCGTCGGTGCAGACTGATTGCCCATCCGCTCGCCAGCGGCTCACCGGCGGTCAGCGTGGCCTTTGCGACACCAGGAATTCGCCGCACCGTCTCGAGCATGGCTTGATAAGTCGCATTCGTGCTGGCTCGGGCGCTGGGACTGCCCGCCTTTTGCCCAGCTGAACTCACGTCGAGTCTGACGTATAGAACGTGCCCAACATCCACGCCGAGGTCGATCGCGCGCACATTCTTCAAACTCGTCACGAACAGCCCCGCGCCGACGAGCAGCAGCGTCGCCAACGTCACTTGTCCGCCGATGAGCACGCGCTGCAAGACCAATCGATTGCGCGCGCCGGCAACGCGACCCGCGCCGAGCAGCGGCCCGAAGTCGCGGCGAGCTGTGACTAGCGCGGGAATTAGGGAGGCAAGAATGCCAGTTCCCAGCGCCACAACCGCCGTGAAGGCGAGTAGCCGAGGCGCAAGAACACTGTCGCTCGTCGCGCGCGGAAGAAGAAACGTCCGCATGGCTGACGCACTCCACCGAGCGAGAACGACGGCGCAGATACCGCCGATTGCAGCCAACAGCATCCCTTCGACGAGTGACTGACGCACGAGCCGCGCGCGCGTGGCGCCAAGCGACAGACGAAGGGCAAATTCTCGCGACCGGGTGAGACCACGGAGCAACAGCAGGTTGGCGACGTTCGCTGAGGCGATGAGCAGCACGAGCAGCGAGACCGCGGCGACCCAGACCGACACTCTCGCGGCTGCGTCGGGCGATGGGCCGCGCGCAGCGACGACCGGGCCGAGAATGGCGTGGGCCTTTCCATATGTCTCATCATATCTTCGAGAACCGCGCCACAGGTCGCGATACACGGCTGTGACTTCGCCCGCGACTTGCGCGACGGGCGCGGCGTCGCGCCGCTTTGCCACGATCTTGAGCCAGTAGCCTCGGCCATTCGGAGTCACGGTGAGCGGACCGACGAGTCTGGAGGCAACCCCGATTGGCAGCCACAGATCGACGCGATCGAGATCGATTCCGGAAAACCCCTCGGGCGCGACGCCGATGATCACATGCGCGACTCCGGCAACGTCGATCGTCCGTCCAAGCACGGCGTGGTCGGCGCCGAATTGACTGAGCCATGTGTCGTAGCCGAGGACGGCGACGTGCTCGTGCTCGTCGAGCTCCTCGCTTGCATCGAAGAATCGTCCGAGCGCTGGCCGCACACCCAGCATCGTAAACAGGCTCGGCGTCGCGAGCACGGCGTCGAGTGCCCGTGCGTCCCGACCCCGTCCGCTCGATACCGTCTGCGCATCGAAGGCGCCGATCGTTTCGAACCCGTGGACGCGATCACGAAACGCTAAATACGTGCGATATCCTTGGTTCGACACGATGGCCGTGCTTCCGGCTTCAGTCGGCACCTCGAAGTAGACACGATGGATTCGCTCGGCGTCCTTGACGTGCGCGGGAGCTCGAATGAGCATCGCGTCGATGGCTCCGAACATCGTCGTGTTCGCGCCGATGCCGATGGCGAGCGACCCGACCGCGATCGCGGTGAATCCCGGTGATCGCCGCATCGCGCGCAGTCCGTACCGGATGTCCTGTCGCACCGAGTCCAGTCCAGTCCCGAACCGCGCATCGCGAAAGCGCTCGCGCGAGGAGGTCGGGTTGCCGAACTCGCGACGTGCGGCGAATCGCGCGTCGTCGGCACTCATCCCGTCGCGTTCGAGTCGCTCGGCCTCGAGTGCGAGATGTGATTCGATCTCCGCCGCGAAGTCATCGTCGGAGCGACGCCGAATCCAATGCGTCCAATGCGTCTCGCGGATCCACTGAATCCATCGCATGGGTTACCCTCCGCTGAGCTCGGGGCCGAGGACGAGAGTGACGGCTTCGGCGAGGCGGCGCCATTCGCCGGCTTCCTTCGTGAGCTGTTTGCGGCCGGCTGCCGTCAGCTCGTAGAAGCGCGCCCGCCGGTTATTGTCCGACACGCCCCACTCGGCGCGGACCCAGCCGGCGGCCTCGAGTCGCTGGAGCGCGGGGTAGAGCGATCCGTGATCGACCAGTAGCGCGCCTTGCGACGAGCGCTGAATCGCGAGCGAGATGCCGTGTCCGTGATAGGAGCCGAGCGCGAGCGTCCGGAGAATGAGGACGTCGAGAGTCCCCTGGAGGAGCGTCGTGCGCTCGCGATCGTTTCTGGTAGGCATTCTACCAGATGCTACGGGTTCTCTGGTAGAATGTCAACCAGAGGGTCCTTCCCCGGTTAAGACTCGAGCGCGTGCCGTGATGTGCCGGCGCACCAACAGACGCCGCCAAGGGCGACTCGCTCACTACTTGGCTGCCCCCGGAAACGCGGGCAACTTGCCGATATCGCGAGCGTCGTGCTGGATGATCACCGTCGCCTTGAGATTCGTCGCGATCTTTTTGAAGCGATCGATCGACGCGAGCGACGCGGCGCGGTCGGTGTTGAACGTCGGCACGCCGCCGCCATCGTAGTTCTCATGAAAATGCGAGAGATCGCCGGTGATGAGCACGTTCCCCATCTCTTTCAGCTTCACGAGCAAACTGTGATGGCCCGGCGTGTGACCCGGCATGTTTAGCATCAGAACGCTGCCGTCGCCGAACACGTCCTTGTCTCCCGGCAGCGGTTCGACTTTGCCGCCGCCGCTGATCCAGTTCGTGAATGGTGCCGGATTCGCCGTGGACGCGGCCTTCGGATCGGTCAACACGTCCCAATCGCCCTTGCCGATCAGCAGCGTGGATTGCGGAAATGCGCTCACTTGTCCCACGTGGTCGCCGTGGTAGTGACTGATGGCGACGTACTTGACTTGGGCGGGCGTGACCTTGAGTTGGGCGAGCAGGTCGACGAGACTCGTCTTTGGCGCGGTCGCTGTCGTGCCGACGGGATTGCCGGTGTCCCACACCAAATAGTCGTCGCCATGCTTGATGAGATAGCAACTGAACGTCAGTTGCACCTTCAAGCCGTTGAAGGCATACGTGTCGGAAAAGCGAGCGCCGACGTCCGTGGGAGGGGCGCCAGTGCCGCAGTCGAGGCGGGTGAGCGTTATCGCGGCCGGCGTTTGTGCGTGCGCCGCCTGAGCGAGGGCGTTGATGCACGCACCGATGGCCAACATGGGCAACATTCGTTTCATGGTTTCTCCTTGAATGACACGTACACTCGCGCGAGTCAGCTCGGCCGCGCGGCCGGCCCGTTGCGCACCCGCATGATGACAACCCCGGCAACAAAGATGGCAATCGCGATGCATTGCGCGACGCTCAGGGCGAAGAACCGGTCGTCCTTGATCCGCAGAAACTCGACGGCAAACCGTTCGGTGCCCGCCAGCACGCCGTACGCGCCAAAGAGCCAGCCGTCCGCGTGCGTGTGTCGACGGAGCCGCCACAGGATCAGAAACATCACGAAGCCGAGCGCGACCTCGATGAGCTGCGTGGGTACGACGCCGACCAACGCCGCCGGATCCATGGACGGAGGAAAAACCGCATGGAACGCAGTCGTCATGTTTCCGACGGTCGTCGGCGGAATACCCTGCGGAAACGCGACTGCAAGAGGACCCTCATACCACTTCCCATAATCGTCCCCGACGGCCCAACACCCGGTGCGCCCGACGGCGTACCCAGCCGCGATGGCGATGCCGGCGACGTCGGCGTAGCGGGTGAATGAGAGTTTTCGGACGCGGATGGTCGCCCAACACGCGATCACCGCGCCGATGAAGCCGCCCCAGAAGACGAACCCCGCGCGCGCGAAGAGTCCGTGCCAGTCATGGGTGATGACGGAGACGTAATAGAGCCGGCCGCCGACGATTGTGCCGACGATGGCGGCGAACAGCACCGTCCCCACGTGCTCCGCCTCGACGGCATAACCGCGGCGCAGCAGCTCGTGCTCCGAGATCACCTGGGCGATGACGAACGCCAACAGCACTGCGATCCCGAAACCGGAGATCTCCAGCTGGAATCCGCCGATGTGAATCGGAATGACGAACGGGTGGACAGCGATTGGAGAATGATTCATGTCAGTTGTCTGCGATCGGGAAGCGCATCATGCTCTGTTGCTCGGACGTGAACGAATCCCAAACCGCGCGTGGAATCGTATTGACGTCGCGACTGCTGTCCGCATACCAACGGCGCACGTATCGAATACACGTCACCGACCTCCAGGAGAAGCGGCTGCATCTCAATCTCACCGGCCTCCACCGCCCGAAGCGCTTCCTGCTTCCGCATCCGATGCGTACCGGGTGCAATTTCGATGGGACCATTCTCCGCCGCAATTCGCGTCAGTCCAAAGCTGACCACCAACATGTACGCAGGCAGCGCAAGGTCCGGATCCTCGGCGAATAGCGGGCGCTGATAGTCAACGTGAACGCTCTGGTGCTGCGAACCGCGAACGGGCACGTCGCAGCCCCACTGATCGGCGACCACTCGGTCATCCATCACCGTGCGAACGATATTGAGTACGTCGTTGTCAAAAAAGAAGTCCGGAGCAAAGCACGGTGGCTCGAACGGCATCGGCATGAAATGACGATGCGCGCCGCGGTTGGGCGCATGAGCGTACGTCTCGAGATACGTGAGGAGCGTCGGCCAGAACGCTTCCCGACACGCGTCGATTACTGCGCGCCCCACGTGTGCTCTGAGCACGCAAAGGCCTCGGTCTCGAACCTCGCTGATCTTGTCGTGAATCGTCGTCAACACGCCTCGCTTCCGTCGATCCCGTGACCTTCATCGGCGGCCTTCACACTCGAAAACTGCACAAAGAACCTTACGGTTCGTCTCCGCTCGGCCCATAGATCTGCGGCACGTTCGATCCCATCGGGCGGAGGTACGTCGTGATCTGTCCGCGATGGTGAACGATGTCGAAGAGAAAGCTCCACGCCATGGGGGACGCGGGCCGCTCGGTGCCAAAAAATTCGGGTCTCGGCGATAGTCGGACCCTTCGGGAATTCTCGCGAGTACGTTGCGGGTCGTCGTCGATTCATTCGTCCAGAACTTCATGAACAGCGATTGTTCGTTCATGATGGTCTCCTTCGCCTCAATATCGGTGGTACTCGACGCACTCAGAGAATCGCGAACGGGATGTTCGATCCGAACGCTGTGCATCTCAATTCCTGAGGAGTTCAGATGTATGATAACCGCTCCGGGTGGTCCTTCCTCTAGCGCGACTGGTTTGTGCGGACCACGCGTTCGACGGTGCGATCGTCAAAAAGTGTTCTTGCGTTGCGGTCCACGCGCCTGAACATTGGACTGCGCTCCCCACCTCGCCTTTGCGAGCCCGAGGCACCGATCCCGATGCTCGCTCGCGTCCTGTTCATTCCCCTCGCCGTCGTTGTCGCGTATTCGATGGTCGAGCGGTCGAAAGCGCCGATCGCCGCAAACGACAATCGCGTCCGCGCCGGTCATCTGCGAGAGGGCGTGCTCACCGTCAACATCGAGGCACGCGAAGGGGTCTGGCATCCTGAGGGCGCCAAAGGCCTCGCGATTGAAACCGCTGCCTTCGCAGAGCAGGGAAAAACGCTCCAGACTCCCGGACCTCTCATTCGGGTCCCCGTCGGCACCGAGGTTCGCGCCACGATCACGAACCGTCTCGACAAGGCGATGTGGCTCCACGGCATGGGCGCGTCGCGTGGCATGCGCGACAGCGTGAACATTGCGCCCCACGTCTCGCACAGGTTCACGTTCAAGGCGACGGAGCCTGGCGTGTTCTACTACGCCGGGCGAACCGGTCCTGACCCAGTGGCTGCGCGTCTCAACGGAGACAGCCAACTCGGCGGCGTGATCCCGGTTGATCCGCCAAACGCCCGCGCGGACGTCAATGAACGCATCCTCGCCATCACGAGCTGGTTCACCATCGACGCGCGCACGAAGAGCGGGCTCGGTCCGAACTCGACGATTGCATTCAACGGCGGAGCCTGGCCGGCGACCGACCGGCTTACGTTCACGCAGGGCGACACCGTGCATTTCCGCATCGCGAATATGAGTATTCTCGATCATCCGTTGCATCTGCACGGCTTCTACTTCACGGTCGACGCGAAGGGCGACGGCGCACGCGATACGATCTACACCGCCGACGAGCGCCGCAGCGCCGTCACGGAGTACGTCGCGCCAATGAGCACGATGTCCATGCGATGGGTGGCCGAGCGTCCCGGCAACTGGATTTTCCATTGTCACTTCGCGAGCCACATGGCGAACCGCGCGTCGTTCAAGGCGGACCGCACCGATATGACGCCCCACATGCAACACGCGTCGTCGTCGATGCTCGATCACATGTCGTCGCTCGTGATCGGCATGTCGGCTACTCGTTCGTCCTTGGCGGGTCGCCTGACGAGGCCAATGCAGACGCGATGCCGGTGCCTGGCCCGGTGCTCGAACTGACCAGGGGCGAACGTGTGGCGATCAACATCGTGAACCGGTCGCACGACAAGGCGGCGATTCACTGGCACGGCATCGAGTTGGAGAGTTTTCCCGACGGCGTGCCCGGATGGAGTGGCGCCGGCAATCACGTTCTTCCGATGATCGCGCCGGGCGATTCGTTCACGGTCCGCTTCACACCGACGCGTGCCGGAACGTTCATGTATCGACCTCGAGGTCGCACCGCGGCCGGGTGCGTTGTTCGCGCTACAATATGCGCTCGCCGACCAAGCGCCAAAGGATGTGCACGCGGTGACCGTGGCGGTGCGGGTGCGGTGACGTCCGCGGTGGAGGGCGGGAGTGGTCTCACGGAGCGCTGACGTTCTCCAATGGCATTCCCGCCGCACAGTGCGGGCACTCGCTCGGCACCCACATTTCGAGCTCGCCGCGAGCGACAGCCTCGACAGGGACATCCTGCTCTGCGAAGTACACCGTACCGACCTCGCCGAGCGCGAGGAGCGTTCCGAGCGTGGGTGAGTCAAGCGGCCAGCGAACGCCGCGAGGAGTTCGTATCGTGCTCGATACAAGCCCGTCGGCTCAGTTGGCGGCACCGGCTGGGTGTACCAGAATTCCGCGCCGATCGCTTCCGCGATGCGCTGTGCGAGAAACGCTCCGCCGAGCAACGGGCCGCAAATCACATTTGCCTGATATGGGCGCAGTGAGTCGGTGAGCGCCGAGACAAAGGGGCGCACGCGATCGGGAGCAGCGAACAGGGCGTCCAGGTTCAGCCACAATGCGCTGTGGTAACCCGACTCCATGCCGAAGTGGCCGCGTCGCCCACTTACTAGTTCTGTGAATGCCGACGCCGAGAGGTCAGCCATGACGCAGAATGAGATTCGTCTCTTTAAGAGCGACGTTCGTCTACGCGCCACGCTGTCACGCGCGCCTTAACTGGCTCGTCGCGCTGCGCCTCGGCGCTTGCGGTATTCGCGGATCACGCTGTTGTAGCTCGCGCCAAATTTGGCGGCGACGCTGTCGAAACGCGCGACGTCGCCGTTCATTGGCGGAACATTCGATCCTGAAAGCGGCCGGACGTCGGCAGGATCTGGGTTGACGCAGCCTTGGATGAGACACACGGTGTCGCCCGGGATGCCGATCGGAACGCACGCCAGGCGACAGACCGCAAGATATCGGACGTCGCCGGCGAGAATCGCAATGCTCGCCTCGTGCGACGGATCCAAGCGCTCCAGGGAATCGGCGCGCTGTCGAAATTCCGGGGAGTGTTCGGTCACCAGGTAGCCGGCCGACCGGCCCACGTGGCCGATCGCGCTCGCGTCGCCATACCGTTCGTCCGCCGACGGCTTCGCTTTCTGACACGCTGCAGCTGCCAACATGAAGGCGACCCAAAGAACGTTGCGCATTCTCCAATATAGCCCGTCACACCGCCTCGCAGCCGGAGCCATCAAGGCGAAGCGATCTGGTAGAACACGTCGGTAGTGATCAGCGTTGGATCACTATTCCACTTCTCTTCCCAGTGTCCATAAATCTCCCAGTTTGGACCGGCAAGGCGATGTCCATTCGCCTCACACCACGTGCGGACGGCCTGGTGCGCCGCTCCCAGGTTGCCGTAAGGACCGAAGTGTGTGACGAAGGCAGCCGGGCCGGCGGGCGTGGCGGATCGGACCACTGCATGCTGTTCTTCAAACGGGCCTTTGAGCTCGACGCCAACCTCGAGACGAATGTCGCCGTTCCAGTAGATCGCGACATTGTGGCCGGCCTTGACTCCCTGCGCTTTGAGAGCGTTCCACACCAGGCCGCAACATTCGGGAACCACTTTGGACAACTCGGCCGCGGTGACGCGCCGCCGAACGACCGCGAGAGGAATGCTCGGGAGGTCTTGAAGTCGAACCGAATATGAAGACATAACGTGTCGTCCGGTTAACGTCGATGTCGATTGGCTCAAAGGCTCTACGACCACCGATCCTGAATATGACGGACAGACGATTTCACGCCAGCACCAATGGACGCTTTGCAACCGAGGCCGCTTGCTCAGCCGTCCATGCCCACGCGTTCACATTACGAACCTTACCGCGACGAAAGCACGAATTGGTTGCCTTCGGAATCCTTGAAGATGGCGGACGATCCCCAAGGCTCCTTCCTCGCTGGCTGCACGAATTCGACGCCGCGTGATTCGAGCTCGGCGGCCGTGGCAAATACGTCGTCGGTCCAAAAGGAGATGTTCAGAAAGTTGCCGATCCAGGCTTCCTGCCCAGGCGCGGTGAACAGAACGATCCCTGTTTCGGCTCGCGGGAATGCCAACTCGATCCAGCGCTGTCCCGGTCCCATGGGCGCGTCTGTCTCGACACGGCAGCCGACGCCCTTGATCATCTCTCTGGTCTCCGCAATGGTCATGGTGAAGTCGCGGTGAAGTCGCGGTGAAGTCGCGCCGACGCGCGCGCACGCCTGGACATCCTGCGCGCGCGAGTGTGTGGCGGGCAAGGCGCGCAACCACTACTATGGTAATGGTTGCCATTGTCACCCCACTGAGAAGTCGCGCATGCTGGTTGATCCCTACATCGTCGACACGCTGATGCGCGACCTGGTCCGGCACGATCGCATGCCGTCGGCGTATCTGGTCTACCTCCAGCTGTTTCGACGCACGCACGGCGCCGACACCAAGACCGTGTCGATCGCACTGTTGGATATCGTCGAGGCGACGGGCCTGTCCAAACGAACGGTGCAGAGTGCCGTCGCCCATCTGGCATATCGGCGGCTCATCACCGTCGCGCGCGACAGTATGACGAGTGTTCCCGAGTACACGGTGCTCCGACCGTGGCGCAGGTAGCTTCGAAGACGATCGCGCCCGAGTTTACCAGATCTCTCAATGACCCGGCGCCGCACAAAGTGCATCATCGTCACTGTTCGCTAGCCTGCTCGCGGATCCTCGAGTTCCGCAGCGACGCCCCACATACTGATTGTTGCATCGGCGGAGAGTCTTGTCTCGCGGAGCATGATGAGCCGCGTGGGTTGCTCGACGCCGCCCTCGTCGCAGATTCGCAGCCGTAGTTCTGGCGGTACCCCCTGCGCCTCGCGCGTACTGAGAGGCTTGAGATCGACCGTGCTGGGTCGCGATGGCAGCGTGCGCGGTGACGTTCGCTCCACACCGTCCGGCTCAATCGGGAACTGGAACGCCGCACCACCTGGCATGGTTGGCAGGATCACTTGCATCAGACTCTGCAAAGCATGTGCGTCCTGTGCCGGCACGAGAACTCCGGAGAGTTGCCCGTCCATGGGCGATTCGCGCAGATCGATTCGACCGAGTGCACGGTCGCCACGCCAGAGTGAGAAGTCCATGCTCTCGCCAACGAGAAGAGTTAGCAACCGTTACGCCTAGGAACCCCAGTCTGCGGCGGCGCGACGGTAGGGAACAGTCAGTCCAATGCCAATTGGACTGAGAGAACGGTGATTATCTATTACATCACGCTCTGCCATCTTTCCAGCGCCCGTGTCTCGATCATGCCGACCTCGGCCAGCACGCGCGCACCGGCTCCGCTCGGCTGACTCAGAATTCCCCAGAGAAGGTGGCCAGGGCTTACCGATTCGCGCCGACGCGCCTCCGCCTCTGCTGCTGCCTCGCGAACGGCCGCCTCCGCGATCGGATCGGCGGGAAGTTCCTGCCCGATGAGAGAATCCTTATCGGGAAGAAGCCGAGCTCCGATAGCCAATCGCAACTTTGGCATGTCCGTCCCGGTGCCCATGAAGAACTCCGCCAACACGCCATCCTCGACGCGGAGGATTCCGACGAGCATGTTTTCCGTAGTGACCGCCGACTGCCCCTGTCGCGCGGCGTCGTCCGCGGCGAGCTGCATCGCGCGCACGGTCCGCTCCCCCGGCGGCGGTGGCGACTGCCGCTCCGCGTCTTTCTTCGCGAGAATCTCCTCGACCGTGCCGGCACTGCAGATCGTGAGCATTCGCTGAACATTCTCGCTATGGGGATCGTGGAGGTTCTCGACGTGCGACCGGATGAACGACCGCGCCGACCCATTCGCCGACGGCCCCCATTCGCGATCGAGATTGGCCCCGCGGCTGACGAGATACTCGGCGAGCGGGACGATCAGATTCCCGACCGCGACGAGCACGAGAGGCCAACCAAACGGCGCATGGTCCACAGGTAGGCCGGCATCGAGGAGGGCATCCATCGTGGACCATCGCTCATTCCAGCCGGCGATCTCGAACGCTTCCCACATGATCTCCAGATCGTCTGCTTCGGCGTTGGGTGGCAGGGGCCGCCCGAACATGACGCCCATAGCCATCTGATCTGGGCGATTCAGCCGAGCCGCTCGCGTGAGCTTTCCTTTCCTGACGACGAAGCTTCGCACGCCGCCGACGTCGCCCAGTCCCGCCGCGATCCACAAGGCCTGGCGCGGCCGAACACGCTCGGCGATCAGGTCGACGCAGGCGGCGTTTCTGTAGCGGGCAACCGCGTGCTCGAGGACGGTGATTCCGTTGGGCGGCATCCAGTCTGGATTGGCGCCTCGGTCGAGATACCAGCGCACGGTCTCCGGTTGCATCCCGCCGCGTGTCCGCGCGCTATCCTGTGGCCAACCGAGGAGTCGCTCGTCGAGCTCGCGTTGGACGTCGACGCCGCGTGCTGCGAGCAGGTCCGTAATGCGACGCGCATCGGCGGTCTTCGCTTCGCACTCGAATCTGATCGCCATCTCAGCGACCGTGTTGCGCCACTCGCGGTCGACGACCGACGGGGCGAGTAGCTCGGGGTGCTCATCGAGGATCACGGCAAACGCGCCGACGTCACCGCTGCGCATGGCGATCCGCGCGCGGGCAAAGGGAGTGTTCGCACCTTCCCACATCTGCTGATCATGCCGGGCGCGCGAGGCACTCGCACGCTCGATGAGCTCGTCCCAGCTTACCCGCCGGTGTTCGCGCGCCACGACGAGTCGAGCCTCGTCTTCCGTGATCGGTGTCGCAAGAATTTCATCGACGGGCCGCGCGTAGAAGCGCGGGACGAAGTGCGCGAGCTGCCGCGCTACGATCGGATCTCCGCGCTGGTGTCGTCGAACGATGCTCTGCGCGGACCCCTCGAACCCGTCGATACTGCCGTCGCTGCTGTTGTAGCGCGGCGCATTGCGGTGGCGCTCCAACTCCTCGAAGTACTCCACCATGCGCGGCCAACTTGCGAAGCCATACTCGCGGGCGATTACGTGCTGGGCGTCAGCGAGTTTTAGCGAGTCCGGCTGGCGATCGCGAAGCGCAACAGGATGCGTCGAGTGCACGCGGCGCAGCGCGTCGGCATCATGGGCGCGGATCTGCCTGAGCAGCGCCTTCGCTTCCTTGCGCTCGTACTCGAGGCTCGGCGCGTTGGGGAGTGGGCGGACGTTGCGCGCGATCGACTCGCCGCGCTCGCGGGCGGGCTTGGTGCTGGACATACGGCCTCCTTTCGTTTTGACCCGTGTCCGCCACGTGGGTCCGAAAAGAGGTTGAGTTGTCAGTTGCTAACGTCTGCATCGGAGGGGACCATCCCTTCCCGCGGACCGGAGGCGCTCCGATCGGCGCCACCCAGTAACCTAGCACGCGCCTCTGCAACATTCCTCATTCGATCTTCTGTCGCCTAGCCCTCCGAGCGCAACGCGATCGCGGGATCGATTCGAGCGCTAGACCGCGCTGGGATCAACGAAGCAAGTACAGCGATCAAGAGCAAAAGCGCCGCGACACCCGTTAGAGTCGTGATGTCGGTCGGGCTTGTTTCGTACAGCAGCGACGCGAGCAAACGGTTCGCCAAGACCGCTCCACCGAGGCCAGCAAGAACGCCTATGCCGGCAACCACGAGACCTCGGCCAACGACAATCGATTCGATGTCGCGGGCGGTTGCGCCGAGCGCCATTCGAATGCCCAGCTCGTGCCTGCGCTGACGGACGGTGGTTGCCATGACGCCGAATAGACCGATCGCGGCGAGCGTCGCTGCCGCGAGTGCGAACACCGCGAGCAGGAATGCATTGAGCCGCGGCTGCGCGAGCGGCTCCTTCATGTGCGTCTCAAACGACTCGGCTCTGGCGAGCGCGATACCGGGTGCCGTTTCCGGAATCAGTCGCCGAAGGACGGGGATTACCGCGGCCGGCAGACCGGTGGTGCGAATGGCGAGAGTCGTGGGCGCGAACGGGAAGATCGACTGCTCGAGCGGGAAATACACACTGCCGCGCGCGTCGCGCAACTCACGGTAGCGCGTGTCCGGTACGATGCCGACGACCGTAAAGCCTTGATCGAGATTGCCTCCCATGAAGAGTCGCTTCCCGATGGGATCCTGATTGGGCCAATAGAGTCGCGCTGTCGTTTCGTTGACGACGACGAAGGGTTCGGCCCCCTTCCGATCGGCGTCGGTGAGCGCACGCCCGCGCAACATACGGAGGCCGAACGTGTGGAAATAGTCCGGTGTCACCAGCTCCATGTTGAACATCGCATTCTTCGCGGCGTCCTCAGGCGACTGACCTGCAGTCCCGCCTCGTCCTGTCCAACCGCTGGTTCCGGAGAAAGGGACTGCGACGACTGGTGACGCTGCGTCTATACCAGGCGTGTCGCGGAGCCGCGCTATTAGTCCCCGCAGCATCGTGACCTGTTTATCGAGACTATTGTACTGATCATATCGCAGTCCGAGCTCTGCGATGAGCAAGTGGGATGACTCGAACTCGAGGTTCACGTTCTGGAGTTTTACGAGGCTGCGTCCGATGAGCGCGGCGGCGGACAGAACGAGCACGGCGAGCGACACCTGGGCTGTCACCAGCGCTTCGCGCACGAGCCGCGACGCGCGGCTCCCGCTCTGGCGCGTTCCCGACCGAAGAACCTCCTGAAGGTCGGCACGCGCGCCGACGAGCGCAGGGGCGAGGCCGAACAGGAGCATAGCGACCGCGGTGATGCCCAGCGCACCGGCGAGCGCGGACGTGCTGATGTGCACCGTTTCGAGAAGTGGAATGTTCGCCGGGGCAAAGACGAGAAAGCTCCGCACGGCGACGGCCGCGACCACGCCGCCGAGCGCGCCGCCGGCGACCGCGAGGAGCGCATTCTCAGTGAGAAGTTGCGTGACGATCTGAGATCTCGAAGCGCCGAGGGCTGAGCGAACGGCGATCTCGCGAATGCGAGCCAGGCCGCGAACCAGCAGCAGGTTGGCGACGTCGATGCACGTTATGAGAAGTAGCAACGCGGCCGCTGCGGCAAAGACCAGCACCGCCGGTCGAACGTCGCCGAGGATGATGCGCGGAAATGTGTGTGCGACACCGCGCAGCGCGCGCGACCATGGCGACGCATCGGGGCCGGTGAAGTATGCGTTCAGCTCGGTCTGCGCGTTCGCAGGCGTAGCGCGCGGAGCGAGACGTCCTATGAGATCCAATGCGGCAAAACTGGAGTCTTCCGCCGTGCGCAACGCTGCCGGCGCCAACGGTGCCCAGAAGTCGGCGCCGCGAGGGAACTCGAGACCCACCGGCATGACGCCGACGATCGTGTATATCATACCATCGGCTTGGAGTGTGATCTGCTTGCCCACGACACTCGCATGGCCGCCGAAGTGTCGCTGCCATGTACCGTGGCTGATGACGACGACCGGCGCGGCGCCGACGACGTCGTCCGACGGCCGGAGCGTGCGTCCAACGACCGGTTGGACTCCGAGCACGTCAAAATAGTTTCCGGTCACGAGTGCGCGGCGGAGGAGCGTCACCCTGTCGCCGTCGACGGTTGGAATCGCCAAGGCGCCGTAGTAGTCGACATACGCAATGCTCTCGAGCGCGCGTGAGCGTTGTCTAAACTCTCGCGCCTGCGTGATCCGGAGGGGCCAATGAGCGGCGCTGCCGTCTCGTTTCTCGCCCCAGAGCGTGACGAGTCGGTCTTGATCACGGACCGGGAGTTTGTGAAGCAGGAGGGCGTCGGCAACGGTGAATACAGCCGTGGAGAGGCCGATGCCCAACGCGAGCGTGAGAATCGCGGTGACAGCGAAACCGGGGGCGCGAAGCAGGGCGCGGGTGCCGGCGCGGATCGATTCGACGGGTCTCATCTGAGATGCCTCATGCGACATTCATCTCCTCTGGACTGTGGCAAACAACCTCGAGCATGAATCCGTGAGGGTCGAGCCAGTACGTTGCGTAACAGTGCTCGCCGTACTTCGGCACATGCCGTGGCTCGCGGACGATCTCGCCGTTGTGTGCTCGAGCCCAATCGTGCGCCTCTCTAACGATAGCGCGGCTCTCGACCAGGAACGCGATGTGTTGGAGACCGGTACCATGGTGCGAGTACGTGCCGGGTTCGCGTGCTTGGTAGAAGAACAATTGGGAACCCCGAGCGCCGTCCGGCCCATAGTTGAAGGACCCTTCAAGGCCGGTCTTGAACCATTCTCGGAGTCCGAGGATCGGCATGAGGTCATCATAGTACCGCCTTACCGCGGCGAGATCTGGAACGCCGGCGATGAGCACAAGAATTCCAACAATGGCCCACGTTGATAAGGGACCTTGAATGGGTGCGCAATCCGCGAAACAGAGGATCGGTCGGACGTGCACGACTCCCAGGCCTTGCAGCAGCCAAAGTCCGCCCAGGAGCACGCTGATCACTCCGACGACGAGCGCAATCGGTTTCATGGTGGTGTCCTCGGGATTCCCCTCACAAAAGGAGCGCACTTGGTCGCGCCCGCTTTGTGAGTATGCGCCCGCGTTTTAGCGAAAACCGTACCTGGCCGAGCACGCGGATATGGCGTGCCGAATCGCTTGTCCCTCTCGACAGATGGCGCCGGCGCAGAAACTCCTCTTGACAGCTACAGGAACGAGGCCATCTTCCAGTAGACAGCTACAGGACGCCTCTATGACCCCGCGCGCCGCCGCGCCCCAACAGCTGAAGACGAAGGGACTGGTCGCGAGCCAGTCGTTGCTGCCGACGGTAGCACCATGAGCTGGTTGCACGGAACCGCGGCCCGGCTGCGCTTGTTGTTCGCGCGCCGGTCTTCCGAGTCGCGCATCGACAGCGAGCTCCAGTTTCACCTGGAGATGGAGACCGAACGGCTGATTCGCGAACTCGCACTCGAGCCCGAGGAAGCGCGACGCCGCGCGCTCGTCACGTTCGGCGGTGTAGAGAAGCACCGCGAGGCGCTGCGCGACGGAAGCGGCACGACGTGGCTCCGCGGACTCTCGCTCGACTTCAGGCTCGGGCTTCGCATGCTCGCGAAGTATCCGGGACTGACGTTCGTCGGCGTTCTCGGCATGTCGGTGACGGTGACCATCGGCGCATTCGCCTTCACCGCGGTCAGCGCCATCACCGGTGCCGCGCTTCCCCTCGACGAGGGCGATCGTGTCGTCGCGATCGAGAACGTCATTCCGCAAGGGAGGGGCGCCGGACGCCGCACGCATCTGCACGATCTCGCCGTCTGGCGCGAGGCACTGCACGCGGTCGAAGACCTCGGCGCCGTTCGGATCGTTCCTCGCAACCTCATCGCCGCCAACACGCCGCCCGAAGTGGTCCGTGTCGCCGAGATGACCGCGTCGGGATTCCGCGTCGCGCGTGTGGCACCAATGGTGGGACGAACCTTGAAAGACGAGGACGAACGAGACGGCGCGCCCGACGTCGTCGTCATCGGCTACGATCTCTGGCAGCAACGGCTCGGCGGACGCGCCGACATCCTCGGATCAACGGTGCAACTCGGAGCGGTACGCTCCACGGTGATCGGTGTGATGCCAAAGGGGTTCGCCTTTCCGTGGAACAACCAGGTATGGACGCCACTTCGGCTCAATCCGACCGCTTACCCGCACGGAGATGCTCCGGCCATCAATGTTTTTGGACGTCTGTCGCACGGCGCATCTCTCGCCGACGCGCGCCAACAACTGACCACCATCGGACAACGGCTCACCGCGGAGTATCCAAAAAGCCACGAGCGCATCAGACCGCGCGTTCTTCCGTACACCCGGACATTCCTTGCCGACGTGCAGGTCGACGGCCTGCAAGCGGCGTCGCTGCTTCATCTCGTGCAGGTCGTCGTGGGCCTGCTGCTCGTCGTGATCGCAACGAACGTCGCGGTCCTCGTCTACGCACGCACCGCGAGCCGCGCCGGCGAGATGGCCGTGCGAACCGCGCTCGGCGCGAGCCGCCGGCGGATTGTCACGCAGCTCTTCGCCGAGGCGCTCGTCCTGTCGGCCGTGGCGTCGGTAGTCGGCATTGTCGTTGCGCATTTCGTCTTCCAGCGCGTCGATGCGATGGTGCAGCAGTCGCTGGGCGATCAGATACCGTACTGGATCCGGCTCGAGATCACTCCCGTCGTCGCGGTGTACGTCGCTGGGTTGGCGGTGCTGGCGGCGGTGATCATCGGTGTCATCCCCGGTCTCAAAGCAACGCGCCATCGCGTTTCAGAGAATCTTAAAGACCTCTCCGGAGGCGCATCGATGCGGCTCGGGCGAACGTGGACGACGCTGCTCATCGCGCAGGTCGCCGTCTCCGTCGCCGCGTTGCCGATCGCCATGAGCGGGAGCAAAATGTGGATGAGTATGGGGCTGATTGATGGCGGCACGCCTGTGACCAAATCGTTCCTCATCGCGACGCCCCTCCTCGACGCGCTGAGCGGTGCGCCAGGCATCATTCGCGAAGACGCAAGCGTCCGCCAGGTCCGCTACACCAGTCGCGTGGCCGACCTCATACAAAAACTCGAAAGTGAGCCAGGCGGCATCGATGTCGTTCGTATGTCGCCCGCGTCCATCGGCCAGGCGGGTGAGTGGATCACGGTCGATCCGATCTCGACGACGGCGCCCTCGGACACCGTCGCGATTGCGCATGCTGATTGGTCGGCTGGACTCGGCAGGGTGGACGCCGAGTTTTTTGCTGCGTTCGAGCTCCCCATGCTCACCGGCCGAGGGTTCACCGCCGCAGACTTCGCGCCCGCTGCACCTGCAGCGATCGTCAACCGGGACTTTGTGGAGCGCATCCTGGGAGACGGCCATGCGCTTGGCCGGCACGTGCGGCCGGCGCGCGATCGTGCGGGAAGCCGGACGGGCGCCAACGCTGTCACGAGGCCGTGGTGGGAGATCGTCGGCGTCGTCGAGAATTTTCCGAAGCCGTCGGCCCAGGGCGCTTACACGCCGATGGTGTACCTGCCGCTGCGGCCGGCGGACGTGTACCCAATGGCGCTCGCGGTGCGAGCCC
>Ga0193753_10000690_pt1 | contig 32188 bp, 25 predicted proteins | sample H1c2metaG_FD_144925 | JGI IMG/M metagenome (GOLD analysis project Ga0193753, IMG submission 144925) | Soil microbial communities from a riparian zone of the East river system, Colorado, United States - H1c2 | ecosystem: Environmental > Terrestrial > Soil > Riparian zone | place: USA: East...
TCGGGTCAGGCGGCTATTTGAGCCACGGGCCTAACCCAGAAGTTCTTTAATCTCCCATTTCCGATCCGTCAGCCCAGCGGCTTGCGCTGGCGTCATTCCGTGTTTGGAATGGATGCGGCAGAAGTTGTGGAAAGCAATTTGGATCGCCACGGAGTGTTTCAGGTTTCGCAGCTTCTTGGAGTAGCCCATCGTCAACCGCGTCATGCGGCGATTAAAGAGGCGCATGCTCAGGTTCTGCCGTTCGACGTGAGACGTGCAAATCAAGTCCATGCGAGGAATGCCGCATTCGGGTTGCTTCTTGATGCCAATGCACTGCGGCGGGGAATAGCGCGTGTGCGGCTGGCTGACGTTCGCGGCAAAGAGTTTGACGATGGTTCCAAAGTCCACGTCATGCTTCCACGTTTGGAACACCGCGCCTTCATATCCGCGATAGGCCGCAAATCCATCGGTGGACAACTGAAAGCGGGACGTGATGCGTGAGCGCAAATCGCGCATGAAGAACCCAGCCGCTTCACGGTCACGCTTGCCGACGAAATGGCTGATAATCAGTTTCGTATCTTTGTCCATGCCGAGATACGTGTATTGATCGCCTCGTTCTTCGTCCTGTTGTGAGTTGCGCTGCTTGCAGCCCACAAAGGCCCAAAGCTCGTCCACTTGAACATGTTCACACTGAATCCATTGGAGCCGTTGATCCAATAACCGCGCGCACTTCACGCCGACGGTTTCAAGGATAGCCAAGACCGTATCGCGATGAAGGCCCGTCAACCGCTCGCAAGAACGAATGCCGACACCTTCACAGAGCAAATGAACCACCTTGCACGCCTTATCCAGCGGAGTGCGCAGATCGTCCAATGGGCGTTCTGGAATGTCCCCAAAGGTCTTGCCGCATTGTTTGCAGCGATACCGCTGGATGCGTTGAGAACCAGAGATGAACCAGCCCGCTTTCTTCGCGAGCGTTTGGCAGTTGTGGCAAGTCACGCATAGTGGCGCAATGGGTTAAACCCCAAGAAAACGTCACCGCCTCGTTGCTTGAAAAATCGGAAAATCCCCCTTACTATCCCCCTAGAGTTTGCGATGAGTATTTCACACCCTGGTTGCAAATAGGAAGTTGCAGCCGCTAAATCCAGCCCATGCCCGACACAATTGCGCTCATTGTCACTCTTCAAAAGCTAACTGCGGAACTCGTCGAGCGAGTCAAGGGGCGGGAGTTTTCCTCCAAGGTGAGTGACATTGAATTGCAGCAAGGTCAACTGAAGGTTGAAGCGGAGAACACGCAATTGAAGCAACTCATAGCGACGCTTCAGCAAGCAGCGGCGGAAGCAGATAAGAAGCGCGCGGATGCCGACGAGGTAAGATTTCATCGCGAAATGAAGTTCATCAAAGGAAAAAGCACCGGCGGAAAGTGGTTGGCATTTTGTCCAAAGTGCAACATGCCAATGAAGGACGGCAGATGGCCCAGCGGAGAACGCGTCGCGACATGCTCAGCATCGTGCGGATTCCAGCGCGTGTACATTCCGTCAATACTGGAAGAAGTTGCCAAAGAGTTGGACTGATTACGCATCAGACATCATCGCACGCACACCTTGCCCATTCATGCGTTGAGTTGATCGTGTGAAAACAGCGTAAACAATGGGTGATCAAGCTGCACAAAAATCGCCCACTCAAACCCGTAAAAAACAACAATCTGGTAGGACAGCACCCTAAACGCCATGACCCTAATGTTAGACGTGACTAAGTTTGTTTCTTGACGTAAACATTTCCCGAGCTATCGTCGCCCGCTATGAAATGGATCGCGCAAGTTGGAAACGGGATTGGTCGGAAGATACATCGAGGAGTGATGTTCTGCGCCTTGGCCGCTTTGTTTATGGGTTGCGGCGATCAGTCGAAACCGGCGCCTCAGACCCTCACATCTGATCGCAAGATCCGCATCACCACGACCGTGACGATGGTGGGTGATCTGGTGAAACAGGTCGGTGGTGATCGTGTGGAAGTCACGGGCCTGATGGGACCGGGTGTTGATCCGCATCTCTACAAGGCGACGGCATCGGACGTGACGAAGCTCCAAAACGCGGACGTGATTTTCTATTCCGGGCTCCTGCTGGAAGGAAAGATGCAGGACATTTTTTCCAAGCTGGCCCGCGCGAAGAAATTCGTTTACCCGGTCACCGAGGCGATTCCACAGGACAAATTATTGGAGCCGCCGGAGTTTGCCGGCCATTACGATCCGCACGTCTGGTTCGAAGTGCCCACGTGGAAGCTCTGCGTGGAAATCGTGGTCAAAGGTTTGAGCGAATACGATCCCGCGAACAAGACGCACTATGAACAACGCGGCGCAGAGGTGCAGCGCAAGATGGATGAGTTGCACGCGTGGGCGCTGAAGCGCGCCGGCGAATTGCCCAAGGAGAAGCGCATCCTCATTACCAGCCATGATGCGTTCAACTATTTCGGGCGCGCCTACGGCTTCAAAGTGGTCGGACTGCAAGGCATCTCCACCGTCACGGAAAGTTCTCTCGCAGACATGGCGAAGATGGTGGAGTTCATCAAGAAGAACGACGTGAAGGCGGTGTTCGTGGAGTCCAGCGTGCCTCCCAATACCATCAAGCGCATCAGCGAAGATGCAGGCGTGAAGATTGGCGGCGAGATCTTTTCCGATGCGATGGGAACGCCGGGACAAATTGAAAACGGATACGACCTCGGCACCTACGAGGGCATGATCAAGCACAACCTCAACACCATCGTGAATGCATTAAAGTAAGAAGCCCCATGAAGCATTTGTTAAAAGGATTGTTCATTTTCGGAGGCAACGCCGCGGGCGTACTCGCGGCCGAGGTTGCGCCGGACAAGTCGTCTTATCATTTGTTCAAGCCGGTTCCGCGCGAGTTGATGCGCGAGATGAGCACCGACCGGCCGGATAAAACCGAAAGCCCTTACACGGTGGATGCCGGACATTTCCAGGTGGAGGCGGACGTCGTGAACTATTCCTACGACGCGCACAATGTTACGCGCGACCACACCATTACGGAGAGCCTTGCCATTGCGCCGTTCAACTTCAAAGTGGGATTGCGCCACAACTGGGACGTGCAATTCGTCGTCCCGACATACAACGCCGTGCGCATTCGCGAGCGACAGACTGGCCTGCGAAACACGGAGCGCGGCTTCGGAGATTTCATCCTGCGCAGCAAAATCAACCTTTGGGGTAATGACGACGGGGACACGGCCTTTGCCCTCATGCCCTTCGTGAAATTTCCAACCGCGAGCCGCCACCTGGGTAACGGCGCCTTCGAGGGCGGAATCATCGCGCCGCTGGGCATTGCCCTCCCGGCGAACTGGAGCATGACCATGATGACAGAACTCGATTTCAATGAAGATGCCGATGGCAACGGGCATCACCCCGAGTGGATCAACTCGATCACGTTCAGTCACGACATTGTGGGCGACCTCGCCGGCTACACTGAGTTCTTCAGCTCCGTGAGCAGCGATGAGGACGCGAAATGGATCGGCACCGTGGACCTCGGGCTGACGTACGGACTCACCGAGGACATTCAATTGGACGCGGGAATTAACATTGGCGTGACGCGGGCGGCGGACGATTGGAATCCGTTCGTCGGCATCTCGTGGCGGTTTTGATTTATGATCTCTCCAGAGAAATCAGTGGTGAAGGCGAATGGATCATCGGACGGCGAGAACGGTTCGCCGCCGCTCGAAATCCACGACCTCACGGTTGCTTATCACAAAAAGCCGGTGCTGTGGGGAATCGATCTTGTCGTGCCGCGCGGAAAACTCGTGGGCATCGTCGGGCCGAATGGCGCGGGCAAATCCACTCTCATCAAAGCGGCGATGGGACTGATACCGATCAGCAGCGGATGGGTGAAAATTTTCGGCGAAAAGAACAACTTCGATCGCGTCGGCTACGTACCACAGCGGGAATCCGTCGATTGGGATTTCCCTGTCAGCGTTATGGATGTGGTGCTCATGGGACGCTACGGGCATCTCGGGTTGATTCGTCGCGCCGGCAAACACGATCGGGAGATCGCGCGCGATTGTCTGGATAAGGTGAAGATGCTCCCTTACGCCAACCGCCAGATTTCCAACCTGAGTGGCGGCCAGCAACAGCGGGTGTTTTTGGCGCGCGCGCTGGCGCAGGAGAGCGATCTCTACTTCATGGACGAACCTTTCTCCGGCGTCGATGCCGCGACAGAGTCCGCGATTGTCACGCTGCTGCACGAATTGAAAGACAAAGGCAAAACGCTTCTCGTGGTGCATCACGATCTTCCCACCGCGCGGGAATACTTCGACATGCTCCTCCTCCTGAACATGCGCGTGGTCGCGTTTGGTCCCACCGCGGAGGTTTTCAAAAATGATCTTCTGCAGACGACCTACGGTGGACGATTGACAATTCTTTCTGAAGTGGCGGAAGCCGTGCGCGAGCGCGGTGAAGGGCGGATATGAACGGCGTGTTGCCGAACCCGTCGATGGTGGGGCGCGTCGCTCCGCGCGCGCGGCGAACCAAGAAGAGCGCGCTGCTGTTGGACGGTTTTGGCCCACTCTCGGCGCGGGCGAAGCGACGCGCCCTACCCCTTCTGGTATTGTTCGGGCTGCTTTGGTGTTTCCCGGCACACGCGGCTCGCATCGGTGACTTGTCGGAGACATCCATTTGGGAACAAGCCCTTCGCTTTTTTACCTTCCAGGATCCCTCCGTTCGCTACGCACTCGCGGGCTCAGTCTTACTCGGAATCAGTTGCGGCCTCCTGGGCAGCTTCATCGTCGTCCGCAAAATGGCACTCGTCGGCGACGCACTTTCTCACGCGGTGCTCCCGGGCGTAGCCATCGGATTTCTCTGGAACATGGCCAAAGACCCGATCGCCATTTTCATCGGCGCGACGATTGCCGGATTGATCGGCACCGCCGTCGTGAACTGGATCAAGCAGACCACGCACTTGAAGGAAGACACCGCTCTCGGACTCGTGCTCGCCGTGTTTTTCGCCGTCGGCATCTGCCTGCTCACTATGATTCAACGATTGCCAACCGGGAACAAAAGCGGCCTCGACAAATTTCTTTTCGGCCAGGCTGCTTCCATTGGAGAGAAGGATGTCATCCTCATGACCGCCGTTACGGCTTTATCGATCCTGGTGATCCTGGTGTTCTACAAGGAGTTCCTCGTGACCAGCTTTGACCCTGGATTCGCACGCTCGGTGGGTTTTCGCGTTCAACTTTTCCACTACGGGCTGATGCTGCTCGTGGCTTTTGCCGTCGTCATTGCTCTCCAGGCCGTCGGCGTCGTCCTCGTTTCCGCGATGCTCATCACTCCCGCGGCCGCGGCGTACCTCCTCACGGATCGCTTGAGCCGAATGCTGTGGCTCGCGTCGCTCTTCGGGATGCTTGCGGGCGCTGTCGGCGCGTTCTTTTCATTCCTCGGACCGAACCTCCCTACCGGCCCCTTCATGGTCCTCGGCGCAAGCGCCGTGTTCGTGATGGCTTTCCTGTTTGCACCGCGTCATGGCGTTGTCATGCGCTGGCTGCGGCAGCGTTCCCGCTCGTCGCGGACCAAACGCGAGAACACGCTCAAATCCATTTACCACGTCCTCGAAGCACGAGACTTCAAAGGCGAAGGCGTTTCCCTGCGCGAACTGGCCGAGCGTCGGCGCGAGACGGTGGAAGAGGCCCGCGCTCAAGCTGATCACTTGCGCCATCACGGACTGGCCTCGCTCGATGACGATCGCGCCACCATTTTTCTGACGCCGTCCGGCTGGCAACTCGCGGCCGCCATTGTGCGCAATCACCGGCTGTGGGAATTGTATCTCACCAACGCCGCGCACATCGCCGCCGATCACGTCCACGAGGACGCGGAGAAAATCGAGCACGTCCTCGGTGAAGAAGTCGTGCGTGAACTGGAGCGCCGCCTCCAATACGCCACCCACGATCCACATGGCCGCGCGATTCCGAATCTCGACACGATTCGCCGGGGCGCAACGCAAGAGAGCCGAGAACCGCTCGTCGGGTACGGAAAGAAACCGTGATATGTCACTGATTCCACCATTCGATTTCCAACACGTGATCGCGGATCCGTGGACGCGAGAAATCGGGAGCTACGGTTGGATCGCGCTCATGGGATTTTTCGTGGCCACGGCCTGCGGCCTCGTCGGAAATTATCTCATCCTGCGCCGCATGGCCCTGGTGGGCGATGCGATCAGCCACAGCGTGCTCCCAGGCATCGCCATCGCGTTCCTGCTCGCGAACAGCCGCAGTTCCATCGTCATGTTTCTCGGCGCGCTCGCCGCGGGAATCGTCACCACGATCATGATCGAAATCATCCATCGCAAATCGCGTGTGAAGCAGGACGCCGCCATTGGCATCACCTTCTCCAGCCTCTTCGCCATCGGCGTCATTCTGATCAGCGTCTTCGCGAGCAAAGTGGATCTCGATCAAGACTGCGTGCTCTATGGCGAGATCAGCAACATCCGGTTCGACTTGCCTTACGTGACGCTTGGCTCGCTGACACTCGGTCCGCCCACGCTCGTGCGAATGGGTGTGGTCGCGGTGGTCATCGTCGGGCTGATTTTCGTTTTCTACAAACAACTGCTCATCAGTTCCTTCGATCCCGGCCTCGCGCGCTCCGTCGGCATCAATCCCACTTTCGTTCATTACGGACTCATGGCCGCGCTGTCGGTCGTAGTCGTGAGTGCGTTCGAATCGGTCGGCGCCATCCTGGTCATCGCGATGTTAATTCTTCCCGGCGCGACTGCTTCGCTCGTCTCGGAACGGCTGCCCAGGATTCTAATTTTGACGGTGCTGCACGCCGCCATCAGTTCGATTTTGGGAGTTCATCTTGCGCTCTGGCTCGAATGTTCGATCGCCGCCGCGATGGTCGTGATGGGCGCGGTTCTCTTTGTTCTCGCGTGGGTCTTCAGTCCGAGCCGAGGGCTGTTGCGCCAGTGGATTCGCTCGCGGACTCAACTCACCGCCCCCGAAGAATTGCCCGTTCACCGCGCGATTTGACTTCGTTTTGTTTGGAAGCACCCTGCTTCCCGACAAAATGAAGCCGTCACCAATCACCCGTTGGTTCACCGCCAAATTTCGCGAGCCGACGCCCGCGCAGGCGGTGGCGTGGCCGCTCATTGAAGCTGGAAAGAACGTGCTGATCGTCTCGCCGACCGGTACCGGGAAAACCTTCGCGGCCTTCCTGTCTGTGTTGAATGAACTGACGCTGCTGCACGAGCGCGATGAATTGCGGAACACGATTTACGCCATCTACATTTCGCCGCTGCGCGCGCTCAGCTATGACCTCGAGAAAAATCTCAATACGCCGCTCCGCGAAATTTTCGGTGACGCATCGCCGATTCGCGTGGGCCTGCGCAGCGGCGACACGACGCAACACGAGCGGAGCAAACAATTCGTGAAGCCTCCGCACATTTTAATGACCACGCCGGAGAGCCTGGCGCTGCTGCTCAGTCAAGAGAGATGGCTGCCGCACCTGAGTTCCGTGCGCTGGGTCATCATCGATGAAATCCACGCCCTCGCGGAAAACAAACGCGGCGCCCACTTGAGCATCAGCCTCGAGCGGCTCAGCAACGTGCTGCCGGTTGCAAACCGGCAGCACGTTCAGCGCATCGGCCTGTCCGCCACCGTCGCTCCGCTCAACGAAGTCGCGCAGTTCCTCGTCGGCACGCACCGTTCCTGCGAGATCGTGGACGTGAGCGCGTCGAAGAAAGTGGACCTGCGTGTTTACTCGCCGCTGGGAAAAAACCCTTACCCACCGAGCGGCTACACCGGTGAGCGGCTCATTCACGAACTGGGCCGGCTCGTGCAAGAGAATCGAACGACTCTTGTGTTCACCAACACGCGCTCCGGCGCGGAAGGAGCCGCCTACTGGCTCAAGGAAGAGTTGCCCAGCCTCGCCGGTCAGATTGAGTGCCATCACGCGTCTCTCGATCGTGATGTGCGGCTGGAAGTGGAAGATCGTCTCAAGCGCGGCGAACTGCGCGCCGTCGTTTGCTCCACCAGCCTGGAACTGGGCATCGACATCGGCTCGGTCGATCTGGTGGTGATGCTCTCGACGCCCAAAGGCGTGAGCCGCGCATTGCAACGCACGGGCCGCGCCGGCCACAACATTCACATGACGAGCCGCGGCCTGCTCATGGCCACGAACATGAATGACCTCGTCGAATGTTGCGCCACGGTATTGCTCGCGCGCTCGCGTCAGCTTGATCCAGTGCGCCTGCCGCGCGCACCGCTCGATGTGCTGGCGCAACATCTGGTGAGCATGGGTTGCATCCAGCGCTGGGCGCGAACTGATGCGCTCGCGTTGGTACGGAGCGCGTATCCCTATCGCGATTTGCGCGAGGATGAATTCAACGACGTGCTGGATTACCTCGCTGGTGGTGGCAAGTCATTACGCCAGCAATACACCGAAGTGTTTGGCAAAATTGACCTCGATGACGAAACATTCGAGACGAAGGAGGGCAACGTGCGCCGGGACCTCTTGCAGAACATGGGCGTAATTCCGACCGAAGGCATGGTCGCCGTGCGCATGAAGCGACGCACGCTCGGGCACGTGGAGGAAATTTTTCTGCGCAATCTTCAGCCGGGCGACGTGTTCATCATCGCGGGCCGCGCGGTGAAACTGGAGCGCGTCGGCTCCATGGAATGTTTCGTCGCCGACGCTAAACATTCGACGCCCACCGTGCCGCGTTGGAACGCGAACAAGATGCCGCTGACGAACAAAGTGGCGGAGGAGATTGTGAAGTTCAGGACTGAGATTCGGCAACGCCTTGAACGTGCCCCCGGCATCTTGCCGGGTCATGGCGCCGGCGCGGAACCGGGGGCACGTTTGAGCGCCGACCTTACCTCGTGGATCGCCGATCGTCTCGACTGCGGTCACACTAACGCCGAAATCATCTGCCGCATTCACTCCGCGCAGCATGAAATTTCCGAAATCCCGACGTCCGACTTTCTGCTCGTGGAAGAACTGCTCTTCTCCGGCTACGAGGAAACGGAACTCGTTGGAGAAAGTCCAAAGAACCGTGTCAATCAAGCGCGGCAGCGATTCACTCAGCCTACACGTCATTACTTTTTCCACACGCTGGTTGGCCGGGCCGCGAACGAGGCGCTCTCGCGGGTCGTGGCGCTGCGACTCAGCAGGCTTCGTGGTGGCAATGCCGTCGCGACGCCGGACGATTACGGCTTTGTCCTCACCGTCACGCCCGAACAACATTTCGGGAGCGATGAGTTGCCCGTGTTGCTCTCACCGGAAACTTTTGCGCGCGACCTCGACGAGTCGCTCTCACGTTCGCACTTGCTCAAGCATCACTTCCGCAACGCAGCCCAGGCTGGAATGATGGTGTATCGCAATTACTTCGGCGAACAAAAGTCGGTGCGAAAGCTCCAATGGTCCGCCGAGGTCATTTTCAATGTGTTGCAACAGTATGAGCCGGACCACGTGCTGATGCGCGAGGCCAAGCGAGATGCAGTCCACACTTACATCGACATCGACGGCGCAATCGCATTTCTCCAGGTGGCCGCGAAGAAACCGATGCGCATCAAGCCAGTCCACCGCGTGCCGCCGTTGTCGTTCGCGCTCTTCGCGACAAAAATCAAAGAAGCGCTCCTCGTCGAAGATCCGCGCGAGACAATGGAGCGGCTGTATCATCTGTGGTGGAGCAAAATTGAGGAGGCGCCAGTTACGCCGTGAGCCGCTCCCGCTTGTCTATTGGTGATGATCTGGTGCTCGACGTGCGCCGCGCCGCGTGGTTCCCCAACGAGCGCGTGCTCGCCGTCGCCGATTTGCACCTCGGCTACGCGTGGGCGCATCGCTTGAGTGGACAACTCATGCCGATCCCGCCAACGAACGACACGCTGCATCGACTCGCTGAACTACAGAACGACTACGACCCGCGTGAGATCGTGGTGCTGGGCGACATCGTGCATCGAGCGGTGGCGCTGACGGTGTTGGAGGAGGAAATTCGCGAACTGTTCAACACACTCTCGCCCCGTTTACAACTCACGTTCCTCGCCGGCAATCACGACCGCGATTTGCAGAAGCTCTTAAAGAAATGGCGGCTGCCGATTGAACTGGCGGATGCACGTGAAGTCGGAACCAATGTGCTCGTCCACGGCGACAAGGCGGTCGCTGAACAACATCGCGGGAAACGTATTTTCATGGGCCACGAGCATCCAGCGATTTCGATCGGAGACGGCGTGACGACTTCACAGAAATGTCCGTGCATTCTCCTGAGCAAAGAGGTTGTCGTGCTGCCAGCCTTTTCGCGCTGGCCAGCCGGGACGAATATTCGCGCCTACGAACTCATGTCCGAAACAGCCCGCGCCGCCCACTTCACGCAAGCCATCGCCATTTGCGGAGACAAGTTGCTGCCCGTTTCCTTGTAGCGGCGTGGCGGCAAAGCGGCGGAAACTTTTATTCGTCAGCGGCCCGGTGGGTAACGGTGAGTCCCGGCGCAGCGGGACTGCGGCCTGTCAAACGCCACCCGCGTCTCACGAGAATAGCCCAGCCATTCATGGCTGGGTAAAACGCCCTCAATTTCGCGAGTCCCGTCAGGGACAGCAGAGCGTTTCTTTCGACCCTGCGGGACTCCAATTTGTTCTGCGCCCTGCACCCAGAGCTGAAGCTCTGGGCTATTCTCAGAGAGCATCAATTGCCAGGTGGCATTCCTTGGCGCCGTTGGCGTTGGTATTGAGCGGCAGAGCGCCGGAAACTTTTTCTCGTCCACGTCGCGGTGGATGAAGGTGAGTCCCGAAAACGATGGGGCCGCGGCCTTCCATCACGAGTCTGGCAGCGCCTCGTTAAGCTGCGCGCGCCAAATCAAGGCTCTCGACGTGGACGGGTTCCACGACGCATACGCCGCCTGCGGAAGGAAAGACAATGAGCAAATCGCCGCGCGGAGAAAATAGAAGATGGTCTGGCGTGGAAATCTTAATCGCACGCCCGCTCGTCAGGTGGAGCGTGAATGGCTTGAAGGGAGCCACGTCGCGCATTTCCTGGATGTCCTTCATCTTCATGATGACGTTTTACCATTTCGTCGCGGGCTGTGCAATGTTCCCAAACGGTGTGCCTCGCAACCTTGGGCTGGAGGATGCAACGTTGTTGTCGTTGAGCGGCAGAGCGCCGGAAACTTTTTCTCGTCAGCGGCGCGGTGGGTGAAGGTGAGTCCCGACACGGCGGACTGCGACCTTCCATCACGAGTCGGGCAGTTGCTTACGAGAATTAGTCGTTTGTCCCGGCGGTTGCTTCAAACGTCTGGGCAAATCCCGCGCCCCGTGAATCGTTCTCTCCATTACCAGTGAATCACTTTCAATGCGGTAAAAGAGCAGTTGTTTTCCGAACGGCTTCACCACCAGACAGCAACGCACGCCTTTCAGGTCAGGATCATTTTAAAACCGCAGCCGTCCGGCTTTGGGCCGTTCCTGCAACTGCAACATCGTCGCCTGAACCGCCTTTCGATAGCGCCTCGCCACTTCTACGTCGCGTGGTCGAGATACCAGTGGATTTGGATTTCAACATCGGCCAGGAAAAAGTTCGACTGCTGAAACGTCAGCGGCATTTCCGGGATTTCTCGGCGAGGACGCGCCGCTCCATCTGTTCCAGTTCTTCCAAGCGCAGCGGGCGGTGGGGGCCGCGCACTGCTTCGAGCAGAAACGCCTTCAACTCCGGGCCGTCCTTGCTCCAGTCGTTCTGCTGCTCGCTCCACTGGCGCACCGCCTCGCGCACGACTTCACTGACGTTGCGGAAATCTCCCGCGCGCACTTTGCGCTGCACAAACGCTTCGAGCTTCTTGGGTAATGTCACGGTCATGCGCGGATAATTGCGTCGGCCCTTGTCCGCTCAATGTTTCTTCCGCTCGTCTGCCTTGGTTGCAAGCGTGCGACGCCGCAGCGGCAGAGTGCCGGAAACTTTTTCTCATCAGCGTCGCGATGGGTGAAGGTGAGTCCCGACACGGCGGGACTGCGGACCCCAACACGAGTTTGGCAATTGCGATGTGCTGCTTCGGCTTGCGCTTTGACAAGGATTCACAGCGACAATATCCTCGCAGCATGAAGATCGATTTGTCTCCCAGCCTCGACAAATTCGTCACCGAGAAGATCAAGAGTGGCGATTACGTGGATGTGGCCGAAGTCATCCGCGACAGCCTGCGCCGCTGGAAGGAGCAGGAAAAAGCCCTGCAAGCCGGCGCCGACTGGTTGGAACAGGAAATCCAGGAAGGGATCGACAGCGCCGACCTGCCCGCCAGCAAAACTTTCTGGACCGATCTTCGGACTGAACTTCATCAGGAACATGCGGGCGGCACTGCGGTGTGATGAACTGCATCGTTAAGGCCCGCGTCCGCCTCGATCTCAAAAAACATTGGCGCTACATCGCCCGCGATAATGTGGACGCGGCGGATCGCCTGCTGGTGGCGGCGGAACAAACCCTCGACTTCATCGCGTCTAATCCCGAACTCGGCTCGCAGCGCAGCTTTCGCAAACTTGTCGGCGTCCGCTCCAGGGCGGTTGACGGCTTCGGCAATTACCTCGTCTTCTACCAACCGCGCGGCGACCGCATCGTGATCCTGCGCGTCCTTCACGGCATGAGGGACTTGCCCAGATTCTTCCCACCAGTTTGATACGTCCGCAAGGGCGTGCGGCGGGTGGGGCGTCGTCGCTCCGCGCGCGCCGGGGTGAGGCAGAATGAAAACCACGTAATTCGACGTGTCGTGCCGGTTTGAATTCCGGGCGTGAGAGAGGTTCCTCCGATTCGTGGCGCGCGCAGAGCGACGCGCCCTACCGACGCATCGCGCCAAGGGCGTTGAGCGGCAAAGCGCCGGAAACTTTTTCTCGTCTGCGTCGCGGTGGGTGAAGGTGAGTCCCGACACGGCGGGACTGCGGCCTTCCATCACGAGTCTGGCAGCGCCGTAGGCGCGACATCTTTGTAGAAACGAAAGCCAAAACAATTCTCCAGCCCCGTAAGGGCGGCATGTTCCGGAAATCATCGTGGAATGCTTTGCGCGGATGATGCCGCTCCTGATGGAGCTTAGGAGTTTCTTTTCGCGTGGTTCTACAAAGATGCCGCCCCAACGGGGCTGGGCGGCAGAGCGCCGGAAACTTTTTCTCGCCAGCGTCGCGGTGGGTGAAGGTGAGTCCCGACACGGCGGGGCTGCGGCCTTCCATCACGAGTCTGGCAGCGCCGCAATCGGGGACGAAGCGGAACATTGTCGATTGTAAGGACTGACCCAAGAACCGGCCCGTTCTGGCTGCTTACCACAGGAGAGCGATTACGGAGTCGATGGGCTCCACGACAGCGTAGCCAGAGTTTGACCAAGAAACGTTTGGTAGATTGTATCTTTGACTAACCCAGACATCTTCAAATGGAATGAACTGACTCACTATCCCCACAACCGCAGCATGGTAGGAGTCGGGGAACACGTTTCTAACTTTTTGAACGGTCAGCACCGGCCCCCCGCTATTGCCGAAGTATACCGGCATATCGATGACAATAACGTTACGCCGCAAATCTACGTCCGAAATAATTCCCTTGCGGGCCAATGGGCGCGTCGAATCAAGTTGTCTTTTTCCCGGCAAAGCCGACCCGATACTGACAGGGTAACCGAACGTGTAAGCGTCTTCAGCAACGCTGAGATCGCGAATTTTTCGGAGCTGTTCATACGGCATTCCTTGGAACCAATTGGTGTTTGGATTGACCGTGACGTAATCCAACTCAAATCCCAGAATTTTATTGGTGCCGACGAGATCACAAAAGTGAACAACAGCTACATCACGGTCATTTGAGAATCTTACTTCGTTGTTCGTGTAGTAATGCTGGATATTATAGGTTGCTGTGCCGTATACCGCTTTGCTCCAAGCCGAAAATGAGAGAGTGGAACCTCTGAGAGGAAGTGAGCGATTAGTCGAAGCGATGTCAAAGAGCACGTGCTTAGCGGTAACCAGAAATACTCTATTGCTCGTCATGACGAAGAAGCCGCTTCCCATCGAGCCCCCAATTTCAATCTGCACAGGAAACTCTGAAATATTCTCCGGAACCTCAGCGAAAGCTGAAATTGAAAGCAGTAGCGGGAGGATGATTTTATTCATGCTTTTGTAATGCGGCAGGATTCAAAGTGTGACCCATTCCGCAAATCGTTGGTTGGACGAGATCAATGCGGAAATACTCCCGCCAGAAATTGCTCGCCCAATGCCACGAATCTTCAAAGGCGGAAATCTGCGCCCCACTCTCGATCTCCTTGGTCGATTTAAAGAGGAGATTGTAGTCGCGTTTGGCGTTGAACGGCAGATCGAGGTAAATGAGATCGACGGGCTCGTCTTTGATGTGCTCGCGGAGAACGTGGAAGTTGTCGACGTAGTAGAGCGGTTCATCAGCGCTTGAGCTTACGAAGAAATTGAGTCAGGCGTCAATTGGCGCTCCTGCCGCAAGCTGCCCGAAGTGGTGAAGGTGGATGCGGCCAATGACCTCGCGTTACTCAAGGCGGAGGGCCGGTTTGCGGCGTTGCCGGTGGTGGCGAGCCGCGGGATGCGGCTGGGGAGCACGGTGGCCACGGTCGGTTTCCCCAACGTCGGCCTGCAAGGGTTCGCGCCCAAGCTGGCCCGGGGCGAAATCGCCGCGCTCTCCGGCGCGCAGGATGACGCGCGGCAGTTTCAAATCAGTGTGCCCGTGCAGCCGGGCAATTCGGGCGGCGCGCTGGTGGATGAGCGCGGGAACGTGGTGGGCGTAGTGTCGGCGAAGTTGAGCGCGCGGGCGGCGTTGGCCGCGACCGGGGCGTTACCAGAGAACGTAAATTACGCGGTGAAGAGCAGTTTCCTGCTCAGCTTCCTCGAATCGGTGCCGGAAGTTTCGGCGAAGCTCAAGGACGCGAACACGAAGGAACGGAAGTTTGAGGATGTAGTGAAGTCGGCAGAGCAGGCGGCGGTGCTGGTGTTGGTGTATTGAAAAGGAGTTGTCCGCAGATGGCCGAGATGACACAGATTTGAATCTGTGAAACCTGCGTCATCTGCGGATTAAGTTGGGTGTCTGTTCATCCCTGCCTGACGCACGTCTGTCTTTCCAAACCACTTTTCTTTCCTCATCTTCTTCCCGTGAGTGGCACCCCGAACACACCCACGACCAGGACGTTGAAACCCAAACGCCGCCGCTGGCTGAAACGCCTCGCCGTCGTAATGCTCGTTTATACCGTCGTGGGATTCTTCGTGTTGCCCGCCATCATCAAGTGGCAGCTCCGCAAGCAACTCCCGGCGCTCACCCATCGCGCGGCGCGCGTGGACACTGTGCGCGTGAATCCGTATGCGCTCTCGCTGACCATTCGCGGCCTCGCGCTGACGGAACCGGACGGAGCGACGATTGCCTCCTTCAGCAACTTCTACGTGAACTTCGAGGCGTGGTCGTCTCTGTTCAACGGCGCGTGGACTTGTGACGAGATTCAACTCGGATCGCCTTGCGGCTATCTCGCGGTGCTCACGAATGGGCAATTCAACTTCGCCGACTTGTTGACGAATGCGCCGGCAACGAACGCACCCGCGTCGGAGGAGAAAAAATTGCCGCCAGCGGTGTTGGTGAAGTCGCTCGCCATTACGAATGGCGTCGTGGCGGTGGCGGACTTTTATCGCGCCCAGCCCTTCGAGACGCGGTTTGCGCCCATCGACGTGCGGCTCACGAATTTCACCACGCGTCCGCGCGTGGACAGTCCCTACGCTTTCACTGCGAGCACGGGCGAGGGAGAGTATTTCAATTGGGCCGGCGACCTGACGACAATTCCGCCCGCGTCATCGGGCAAGTTTGAACTCGGCGGCATCGACTTGAAGAAATACGGCACGTATCTGCGCGAATTTGTGCAGTTCGACGTGCGCGGCGGGAAGGTGACCGTGGGCGCGGCGTATCAATTCGCGCTGGCCACGAACGGCCTCGACCTCGCGGTGACGAATGGAACGGTGGTGCTGACGAATCTCCAGGTGTTCGCACCCGGGGCGAATGCCGAACTCACGAACAGTTTGGTTGTGATCCCGAGCGTCGCGGTGCGCGGCGCCCACGCCAACCTGCTGGCTCGGTCCGCGACGGTGGGTTCCGTGGAAACCTCGGGCGGCTCCATCAACGCGCGGCGGTTTCGCGATGGCACTTTGGAATTGCTCGCGCTCGCGATGCCGCCGACGAATCGCGCCCCGAGCATTTTGAATCCGCCGGTTACCACGACCAACGCGGCCTCGACCGCGCCCGCGGCTCCGTGGTCCATCCGCATCGAAAACCTGGCGGTGACGGACTACACAGTGCGAGTGGAGGATGAACAGCCGCCGACGATCGCGCGGCTCGTGGTGGATCAATTGGGACTCACGGTCAAAGGCTTTTCCAACGCGTCGAATGCGCCCGTGGCCGTGAATTTTTCGACGCGTGTGAATGGCGGCGGCACCGTGAAGCTCGACGCGCGGGGTACGTTGCTGCCGGTCGCGCTGGAAGCCGATCTCGACGTGCAGGCGATTGAGTTGCGTCCCTTCCAATCCTACGTCGAGCAAGAGCGGGTGAAGCTGGCTTTCACGAGCGGCAATGTTTCCACGAAAGGCCGCGCGTCTGTGGCGATGGTGGGCACGAATCCGCCAGCGCTGAAATTCTCCGGCGACGTGAGCCTCAACGATGTCGCCATCATTGATCAAATTGCCTTCGAGGATTTCGCGCGCTGGAAGCAGGTGGCCGTGCGAGGTATCGACTTCGTTCTGGAACCGATGAGTATTCGTATCAAGGAACTGGCGTGCGACAGCCTCGTGACCAGCGTCGTGGTTGCAACAAACGGACAACTCACCGCCCTCGCGGCCCTGCCAGTGAAAACGAATGCGGCGACCACCGTAGCGGCCGCGTCTGCGCCACCGCCGGAAGTGAAAGCAGCTTCAAGCCCTCTGCCCTTCCCGCTGCAACTGGATTTGCTCAGCTTGACCAACGCCTCGATTCGGTTCGCTGACTTGAGCCTCGAACCGCATTGCCGCTTCGCGGTCGAGGAGTTCAGCGGGACCGTGCGCGAAATCTCTTCCGAGACCGGCGCGGTGGCGGAGGTGGACATTCACGGTCGCGTAAACCAGGCCGCGCCATTTGCGATCGCCGGCAAGGTGAGTCCGTTAAGTTCCGACTTGTTCGTGGACCTGGTCATCTCGAACAAGAACACCGAGCTAACGGCGTTCACGCCTTACATGGAGAAGTTCGCGGGCTATCCGTTGCAGAAAGGAAAGCTCAGCGTGGGGTTGAAATACTCGGTGCAGAAGAAGGCGCTCGAAGCGCGGAACGTGGTGTTCATCGATCAACTGACGCTCGGGCCAAAGAACAACAGCCCGGACGCGACGAAGCTGCCGGTGAAACTCGGCGTGGCGCTTTTGAAGGACCGGAACGGGCGCATCGAACTCGACGTGCCGGTGAAGGGCCGGCTTGACGATCCGAAGTTCAAGGTAGGGCCAATCATCTGGGACGTCGTGATGAACCTGCTCGCGAAAGCGGCCACATCGCCTTTTGCATTGCTCGGAGCGCTGGTGGGCGGAGGGGAGGAGTTGAGTTTCGTGGAGTTCGCGCCAGGGCAGTCGGAGATCAGCGCGGTGGAATTGGCGAAGGTGGAAAAACTCAGCAAGGCCCTTTACGAGCGCCCGGCGTTGAGCCTGGAGATCACCGGCTCGGCGGACTACACGATGGATCGCGCCGCGCTGGCGTGGTTGAAACTGGAGCGTGAATTGAAAACCGCGCGCCTGGCGGAACTCGCGGGCAAGTCGGACGCGCCCGCCACAGTGGATGAAGTTCGCTTGGAGCCGCGTGACTATGCGCGTGGGTTGAAGACGAGTTACAAGAAGACGTTCAACCGCGATCGTCCGTTGCCAAGCATCGCGACCAACGCCGTGACCGGCGCAATGAGCAACGTCGTTGCTCCAATCGTTCGCATGGAACAACGGAAAGGGGCCGAGGTACAAATCGCGCGAGACGTGGCGAGGGTTCCGGCAAAAACCACGAACGCCATAGCCAGCTCGATTAATCCACGCGTGGCGACGCGACCTGCTGCTCTTCCAGGTTTGGCCGATGACGATGAATTACTGCGGCAGATGGAATCGGAGTTGCACGCGCGCATCGAAATCAGCACCGACGATCTCGGCGCCTTGATGCAGGCCCGCGCGGAGAGCGTGCAGCGCGCGTTGCTGAAAACGGAGAAGGTCACAGCGGAGCGCCTATTCATCCTGACACCAAAGGCAGCGGGTGCGACGAAAGGCCGATCACGGGTGAATCTATCTTTGAACTGAGATGGCTTTGACTCACCCAAAGCTGTGAGTCCATGCCGAGTCTCGTCCCACCACTGAAGAAGCGGCGGGCCAACTAACGTCGGCCCTGATTCCCTCAATACGGCAACGGGAATTTGGCCGTCAGTTCGCGCACACGCCCACGAACTTTGTGCGCAGCTTCGACGTTCTTAATGTCCAGTAGCACCTCGCTGATCATGTCCGCAATGGCGGCCATTTCCGTCTCCATCATGCCGCGCGTGGTCACGGCGGGAGTGCCGAGGCGGATGCCGCTGGCCTGAAACGGCGAACGCGTCTCAAAGGGAATCGTGTTCTTGTTCACCGTGATGCCTGCTTCATCGAGGACGATTTGGCAATCCTTGCCAGTGAACCCGCGCGCGCCCACGTCCACCATCATCAGGTGGTTGTCCGTGCCGCCGCTGACTAGTCGGAAGCCGTTCTGTTTCATACCTTCCGCCAGGGCCTTGGCGTTCTTCACGATTTGCGCCTGATAAATCTTGAACTCCGGTTGCAGTGCTTCCTTCAAACAAACTGCCTTCGCGGCAATGACGTGCATAAGCGGTCCGCCTTGGATTCCAGGGAATGCCTGCGAGTCAATTTCTTTCGCATACTTCTCTTTGCACATGATGAGTCCGCCGCGCGGACCGCGCAGCGTCTTGTGCGTCGTAGTGGTGACGAAATCAGCGAACGGAACCGGACTCGGATGCTCGCCCGCCGCGACCATTCCCGCGATATGTGCGATGTCCGCGAGCATCAACGCGCCGACTTCCTGCGCAATCTCGCTCATGCGTTTGAAGTCGATGATGCGTGAGTAAGCGCTGGCGCCGACGGTGATCATCTTCGGGCGATGCTCGCGCGCGAGTTGCGCCAGTTGATCGTAGTCAATCCGCTCGTCGTCCTTGCGCACGCCGTAGTGAACGATCTCGAAAAACTTACCAGAGAAGTTTGCTTTGTTGCCGTGGGTGAGATGGCCGCCGTGGGTCAAGTCCATCGTCAGCATCTTGTCACCCGGCTTCAGCATCGCGAAATACACGGCCATGTTCGCACCGCTGCCTGAGTGCGGCTGAACGTTCGCGTGTTCCGCGCCGAAGAGTTGCTTGGCACGATCGATCGCGAGTTGCTCGACGACATCGACGTTTTCACAGCCGCCATACCAGCGTTTCTTCGGGTAGCCCTCGGCGTACTTGTTCGTGAGCACCGAGCCTTGCGCTTCCATCACGGCCGGGCTGGTGAAATTTTCGCTGGCGATCAGTTCGATGTTTTCCTGCTGGCGTTGTTTCTCGAGCAGAATGGTGTCGGCAATTTCCGGATCGATGGCGCGCAAACGCAATTGCTTTGGAACCGCCGTTTCCATTTTGTTCACGCGACGTTCGTGCCGTCCGCCTTCGAACTTGGCTGATAGAAATGAATCCACCATCTTCTTCGCCATTTCGCTGTCGGTATGTTTCGCCCCGATGCAGAGCACGTTGGCGTCATTGTGCTGGCGCGCCATGCCGGCCATTTCATCATCGAACACGAGCGCGGCACGGACGCCCGGAATTTTGTTGGCCGTGATACTCATCCCCACGCCGCTCGTGCAGACGAGAATACCAAACTCGTTCTTGTTGTCCGCGACCGCGTAGCCGACGAGATGCGCGAAGTCGGGATAGTCGGTGGAGTCCTTGGACATCGTGCCGTAGTCCACGACGATCCAGCCCTTGGATTGCAGGTGCAGTTTCACCGCTTGCTTGAGATCGAAACCGCCGTGGTCCGCGCCAATGGCGATGGTTTGCTTAGTGGGAGTTTGCGCCGCCGCGCCGGTAGAAACCGTAGTCTGTTCGATGAATTTCAACATAGAGGCAATGCCTTGTTCAATCTGGTCACGACAATTGCAATAAACGTCATACGAGCTGCCAATCGGATCGCTGATGTCGTTCTCGTAAGCGTCGAGTGTTTCATCAAATTCGCGCAGGAGAAAAGTTTTTTCTGCCGCCTGTGGATAGAGCAACATGATCGCGTCCACGTGGCTGTGCGTCATGCCAAAAATGTAGTCCGCCTGCGATACCAGGTCCCCGGTGAGGTGCCGGCTCCGATGCCCGTTGATGTCGATGCCGATCTGGCGCAAGGCCCGCACCGCATGCTCGCTGGCCGGCTGTCCATCCACCGCGCCCACGCCCGCGGACAACACGCGGTACGTGCCCCGCCCGCGCACCGCGTGCTTGAATAAGCCCTCAGCCATCGGGCTGCGGCAAACGTTTCCGGTGCAAACGAATAAAACTGTCTTCATTCCAGCAATGAGCTTCTCAGTGTGAAAGCGGTGGGAAAAATATCAACGTGAATCAGGGGCGGCTTGACGCACCACCGCGAGGGCTTTAAGCAAATCGATCGCGCGGGCCAGGGCGGGATCAGTGATGACCGGTTTCGGTGGCTCGAGGCGGGTCGGCTTCGCCAATTCATCTTCGGGCGTTTCTCCTTCACGCAACATTCGGACAAGCTCGGCTTCGTTCAGCCGTTTGCGCGGAGATTTATTAGTGACGGTGAGGCTGGCGACGTTCGTGCTCACGGGCGTTCCGAGACGGTTCAAGTTTTTGAAAGCGTCCACGAAGTAAGCCCGCTCATCCTCGGGACTCACGTCCACTTGAATGTCCGGCTTCAATCGCTCCACCACTTCGCCATCCCCCAGTTTCACCAGCGCCACGCCGATGCGCAGCACCGCGCCGTTCTTCAGAGGAAAATCTTTGGTGATGCTCGCCTGCCCCGCAGTGTTTGTGCCGATTAATAGTCCCACGTCCTTCTGCCGCAACACCGCGGCCAGCGCCTCCGCCGCGCCGGTCGTGAATTGGTTCACCAGCACCGCCACCGGCTGTCGGAAAGCATTCGTCTTGTCGGTCGATTTCGCGGTGCCGTTGCCCCAATCGAGCAGCGGTTGCTCCGAGCCAAGAAAGCGATCCGCCACTTTTCCGGCTGAGGCGTAATCATTGCCACCCGCGTAGCGCAAATCGATCACCAGTCCCTTAAGTTTGTTTGTGGCGGCCAGCCGTTCGAGGGCCGCTGAAAATTCCTCCGGCAGCCGGCCGACGACGCGCGAGATGCGGATGTAACCGTAGTTCTCGTCGAAGATGGCGCTGGATGAAACGAGGTCCGTGTTCGTTTCGGGCGCGGAAGTCCTGGCTGGATCGATGAGCCATGCGCGCGAGTTCAGTTTCGAAAGCAATCCTTCGACCGAGGCTCGATTCAACTCCGCTTCGGTGACAGATCCAGCGTGAGCACGCAGCAAATCATAAACTTCCTTGAAGTCGGGAGAGTCTGAAGCCGCACGCAACATCGCGCCACTCGCCAGCAGCGCCAAAAAAAATCGACCCAACATTGTCCTCATGTCTGTGGAATGGAATGCGCCATGTAGCGCAACGCCTTGGTGCCAATATCATGGCGGAAGTGCGCGCCGTCGAACCTAATCTTGTCCACCACCGCGTAAGCAGCTTCGCGCGCGCGGCTCAAGTCCGACGCCCACGCCGTGACTCCGAGCACGCGTCCGCCATTGGTCACGATGTCGTCGCCAACTCGCGCCGTTCCGGCGTGAAACACTTTGGTATTCGGCAAGGCATTTACCTCGGGCAAACCAGAAATCACTTTGCCTTTGTCGTAACTGCCGGGGTAGCCGCCCGAGGCCATGACGACGCAGACCGCAACGGCGAGCGTCCACTTCAACTCATGCTGCGCGAGCGTGCCGCTGACGCTAGCCTCGAGCACTTCCACCAGATCATTTTCCAGGAGCGGAAGATAAACCTGCGTTTCCGGATCGCCAAAACGCGCATTGAATTCGAGCACCTTGGGGCCGGATTTCGTCAACATCACGCCGGGATAAAGAATGCCGCGATAGTCGATGCCTTCCGCTGCGCAACCCTTCAGCCACGGATCGAGAATCGCACGGCCCACTTGATCCAACTCCGCATCGTTGAGGAACGGTGTCGGCGCATACGTGCCCATGCCGCCAGTGTTCAGACCTTCATCGTCTTCCAACGCGCGCTTGTGATCCTGCGATGTCGGGAAGAGCTTCGCCACCTGGCCATCGCACAAGGCGTGCAGCGAAATCTCCGGGCCTTCGAGAAATTCCTGAATGACAATGCGGGCGCCAGCCGCGCCGAAAGCTTTGCCGACGAGGATTTCATCGATGGCGCGATTCGCCTCAGCCTTATCGCCGCAGATCAAAACGCCTTTGCCCAGCGCCAGGCCGTCGGCCTTGACCACGCATCGTCCGCCCAGCGCTTCGGCGAAATGTTTTGCTTCAGCCGCGTCCGAAAAAGTTTTCGCGCGCGCGGTGGGAATGCCGTGCCGATCCATGAAATCCTGCGAGAACGCCTTGGAGGCTTCGAACTGCGCCGCCCGCTTGTTCGGCCCCCAGATGCGCTGCTCGTTGGCCTGAAACAAATCCACGATCCCGAGGGCCAGCGGATTGTCCGGCCCCACGACGGTCAGATCCACTTTGTGTTCCCGCGCCAACGCGAGCAGCCCCGGCAAATTCTCCGCGGCGACGTTGACGCACTCGACCCGCTTCTTCGTAGCGCTCGTTTCTTCCTCGGCGATGCCCGCATTGCCCGGTACGCACCACATCTGCGTGACGTGCGGCGATTGCGCCAGTTTCCAAACCAGCGCGTGTTCGCGTCCGCCTGAGCCGATGACCAGGAGTTTCATGGAGCCGCGGATTCAACCACGCGTCACGCCAGAGGAAAGAAATTTGTATCTCGCGACGAACAGCCAGGTCAGGGCACGCGGCTCGCCCGCCCCGCGAATTAGTCCGGCCTACGGCGGCAATTGCTCGATCCGGAAAAACCGCGCTGCGCCGGTGGCGGTGGAATTCGTGAAACTCGTCGTGGCGCCGCTGGAAACAATCGGGCCACTGAAGAACGTGAACGGCTGCGACAGGTCGGCGGTGGAGAGTATTTGGTAGGTAATGTTGGAAACGCTGGTCCACGAAAAAACCAGGCTGCCATTGGAACGGACGGCGAGGCTGGCGTTCGGCGCGCCGGAAACGGTCGGGTGCCAGATGGCGAAACCATAGGAGGGCTTTGCGCCCGCGGTGCCAAAGTGTCCGCCCACATGAAGGGCGTCGCCCGGGAAGGCAAGCGCACGCACGACCGGAGGATTGAGCACCGCGCCAGGGACCACGCCGCTGCCCAAAGCCGACCAAGCCGCGCCATCCCAGCGGGCAATGTTGCTGGCAATGATTCCGCCGGCATTCGTGAAAGAGCCGCCGACATACACATCGCTTCCCTTCACCGCAAGGGAAGCGACGAAGTTGTTCGAAGCGCCGCCGATCCCGCTGCCCAAAGCCGACCAGGAGCTTCCGTTCCATTTCGCAATGTTGGTCGCCACGACGGCGGCGTTGGTGAACATCCCGCCGACGTATAAGTCCGTTCCGTTCACAGCCAGGACTTGAACCTTGCCGGTCAGGCCGCTGCCCACCGCCGACCATGCAGTGCCGTTCCAACGCGCGAGGCCATTCGCGCTGACTGCGCCCGCGTTGGTGAATGAGCCGCCCGCGAACAGGTCGTCGCCCAGCACCGCCAGCGCGAGAACTTCGCCACCGATGCCGCTGCCGAGGGCCGTCCAGTTTGTGATGTACCTCGCGATGTTGGTCGCGGCTGCGCCTCCGCCCTGCGTGAAAATACCGCCGGCGTACACTGCCCCGTTTGTCGCCGTCGCGATCGCCCGAACCAATCCATTGGTGCCGTTAAGGCGAAGGCCGGCGCCCAGACTCGACCAAGCGGCGCCATTCCAGCGGGCGACGCCGTTGGCCGAAAAACCCAAGCCGTTCGTTTGGCCACCGGAAAAATTGCCCCCGACATATACGTTGGTTCCATTCCCGGCGATGGCGCGGATTTCGGCAAAGAGGAAGTCTGCGCCCCCGAGCGAACTCCATCGGTTGCCATCCCAGGCCGCCACGTTCCCCGCAAACACGCCGCCGGCGCGGGAGAACCAACCTCCTGCATACACGTTGCTGCCATGACTCGTCAGGACCAACACGGCATTGTCCATGCCCTGCCCCAACGCCCACCACTTGCTGCCATCCCACCGAGCGGTGGAGTACGCGTGCAAAACTCCCGCACCCACGCCGAGAAAAGATCCTCCCACGTAAAGCTCGCCGTTGGCGATGGCCAGCGCATTGACGACCAAGGCTCCAGGAATTCCAATGCCCAGCCCGGACCAGTTCGTGCCATCCCATTTCATGGGCTGCCCCGTAACGATCCCGCCAGTGCCGTTGACCTGACCGGCAACGTACAGGTCCGTGCCATCAATCACCATTGTATAGACGCCGACCGCCGCAGCCGTGATGCCGCCGCCCACCGCGGACCAACTGCCGTTCCAACGCGCGATCCTTTTCGTCTCCACGCCACCCGCTGTGAGGAAGGTTCCGCCGACATAAAGATCGTTGCCGATTACGGCGAGGGCATGAGCGGTGTCAGCGGTGTTGCCGAGGTCGCCGCTCAACGACAGCCAATTTGCGCCGTCCCATCTCGCGATGTTCAAAATCGCACCGACGTGGAAATCACCGCTCGCATACACGTCGCCACCCATGAAGGCGATGGCACGCACCGAGCCGCTCGTTCCCAGCCCGGTGCCCACGGCCGACCAGGTTGTTCCGTTCCATTTGGCGATCAGATTTGCAGTCGTGCCGCCTGCCGCGGCGAATCTGCCGCCTGCATAAAGATCGCTGCCGTTGAAGGCCAACGCGTAAACCCTGTCACTGATGCCAGTGCCTACAGCCCACCAGTTCGTTCCGTCCCAACGCGCCACGTTCAACGCGCTCACGCCGCCCGCCAAGGTGAATTCACCGCCCACATAAACATCATTGCCCCGGATGACGATGGCATAGACCTGGCCGTTCACTCCATCGCCCAGCGCGGCCCAGCTCCGGCCGTTCCACCGGGCGATGTTGGTGGCGCTCACACCACTGCCAACAGAGCCGCCCACTTTGTTGAAGTGGCCGCCGAAATAGACATTGCTGCCGCTGCTCGCCACGGCGCGCATCTGCGAACCTTCGAGCACGGCCCAGGCAAACCGATCGTCCCAGTTGTCATCACCAGCCGCGGCTCTCACTCCCGGCGCGGAAGCCGCCAGCAGCAACCCCAAGAGGCAGTTCGCGAGTGATCGGGAATACCAGCCGCTCGATTGAAGCGGCGGCGCGGAACGCGAAGAACATTCGCTCGCAACGCCTGCGTGGAACCCATCACGGGAAATGACGAATTGATGCATAGGCTTTTGTTTGGCGATCTGATGGACGTGCTGGCCGCGCTACACAATGAATTGGACTGCAACTCCAGCCAGATGCCTTCGTGGAATCGGACCATGGCGCAGTGCCAGTGAAGCGTCGAGGGGTATTTCGCGGCGCGGGCGGTGCGGTAAAGGACGCATCTTGAAACTGTTCTTTGCGTACAACGGATACAGGTGGGGCGTCGCTGTCCTCAGCGCGCCGGGCCACGACTCCACCGCATGTGCCAGTGCCCCCTACTCTTCGTCGCGCTCTTTTCCTTCCGACTCCTTCAGGTCCGCGTCGAGAAAGCCTTTCACCTTCCACATGACCACGCCGACGCCCAGAATGCAGCCCGCCGCCAGTATCAAACCAACTAAGACGTCCTTGCGCTTCTCGGGCGGAATAAACTTCAGCGGATAGAGAAACGAAACGATGCCCACCAGCAACAAGCCGATCGAGAACGCGACGAACTTTTTCCGGCGCAACTCCGGGGCCTTCTCCACAGCCATGCGAGCAATCATCCGCCAATAAAACCAGCCGAAGATTGCCGCCGCCACGAACGAAAAAACCGCGGCGAGGTTCAGCTCGAACGAAAAGCCATCCGCCACTGGCTTGAGCGCGAAGAGCGAGGCGACCATCGCGCCGAAGGCGAGCGACGCTCCAATCCCAGCGAAACGAAAAAGCCCGTTCTTGCTTTCGTCGGGTGGAGAATTTTTCGCCATGAGCGTATCAGCGACTACTCGACGCGTGATTGACCATGCCCAGGCACCACTTCACCGATGATCCACGCCTCGTGGTTGCTGGCGTTGATGAAGTTCAACACCTCGTGCGCGCGTTCATTCGCCACGATCGCGACCATGCCGATGCCCATGTTGAAGACCTGATAAAGCTCCGCGTCAGGCACGTTGCTCTTTTGCTCGATGATTTTGAAAATGGGCAGCATGTCCCAACTGCCTTTGCGGATGATCACATCACAATTTTTCGGCAACACACGCGGGATGTTATCGATGAACCCGCCCCCGGTGATGTGGGCGAAGGCGCGAACGAGGTTCGTGTTGAATCGCTTCAGCAGCTTTTGCACGAGCGGCCCGTAGCTCAGGTGGACCTTCAACATCTCTGCGCCCACCGTGTTCTTCAACTCCGGCACGCGCGTCGTGGGTTTCAGTTTGAGCTGCTCGAAGAAAATTTTGCGCGCGAGCGAATAACCATTCGTGTGCAAGCCGCTCGACTTGATGCCAATCACGATGTCGCTGCGGCGAATCGTTTTCTGGCCATTGAGCATTTTTGACTTCTCCACCACGCCGACGATCGTGCCGCTCACGTCGTACTCTCCGGCTTGATAAAAGCCCGGCATCTGCGCCGTCTCGCCGCCGATCAGTGAGCAATTGTTTTCCGCACAGGCCCTGGCAAAGCCGCGCACGATGTCGGTAAAAACTTTTGGCTCCAACTTTCCCGTGCCGAGGTAATCGAGAAAAAACAACGGCTCCGCGCCCAGCACCGCGATGTCGTTCACGCAATGATTCACCAGATCCTGCCCGATGGTGTCGTGACGATTCATGGCGAAGGCGATCTTCAACTTGGTGCCCACGCCATCCACGCTGGAAACGAGGATCGGCTCCTTGAAACGCTTCACGTCCAGCGCGAACAAACCACCGAAGCCGCCGACTTTCCCGAGCACTTCACGCCGATGCGTCGAAGCCAGCAACTGCGGCAGCGTGGCTTTCACTTTGTTGCCGAGATCGATATCCACGCCCGCGCGCGCGTAAGCTTTCTGTTTCATCAGGGCGGTGAGTTAAACGGCAAGGCGAAGGCCGCGCCAATAAATTTTGGCAGCGTGCTGCCAGTTCGTAATGGCAGAGACGCGCTGCGTTCAGAACGTGTGAATCTGGCATTGGAATAGATGGAAACCGACGCCGGTTGCAAAACGGCAGCACGCTTCCGAGATCCACATCATTCCGGCAATGGCCGGCCCTTCGTTTCGGGCGCGAGCCAGATCACCACCATGCCGACGAGGTAGATGAGCGTGATGGTCGCGCCGGCTTTGGCGTAGCTCTTGTCGAAGAAGTTCATCATCTCGCCCATTTGCCAGGCGCCGAGCGCGGCGAGAATGCGCCCGGAGTTGAACGCGACTCCTTGCGCCGTGGCCCGCACGCGCGTGGGGAAAAGTTCCGGCAGATAAAGCGGCAGCCATCCGTAGAATGCGGCCGTCACGCCGCCCGCCAGGAAAACCATGACGAGGAAAACGGAACCGTAGGCGTGAACAAAGCGAAAGAGATACGCGCAGACGAGCAGTGAGCCGAGGCACAGAGTGAAGTAAGCCGGCCTGCGGCCGAGCCGATGTCCAAGCCACGGTCCGATGAGACAACCGACGACCGCGCCCAGGGCCGAGAGCAATTGCGTGTACGCTTTCGCGCGCGGAGCGCCCGGGCCCGCCATCTGGTCGGCCCAGAGTGGCAGCCATTGGATCGATCCCCAGGTGCCGATGAGCGCGACCGATGCGAACGCGATGGCGAGCAACGTCGGTTTGAAGAGCGGGCCGGAAAAAATTTCGCGCACCGGGTTTGCCTTGCCCAATTTTTTCACCGATTCCTGCCAGCGTTCCGATTCCGGCACGAACAAGCGGATGAAGAACGTCAGCAGTGCGGGCGCGGCACCGACCATCATCACCCAGCGCCACGAGTCTCGCGTGACGGGAAACCGAATCGCCAGAATCGCAATCACCGCGTAGCCGAGATTTGCCGCGGCCCCAATGAGCGCGGCCATCAGCGGGCGTTTTTCCTTCGGCCACGTCTCCATGACGAGCGCCACACCAAGCGACCATTCGCCGCCCATGCCGAGCGCAGCAATGAAACGCAAGCCGCCGAGTTGCCACGGATCTTTCGCGAAGTAAGTCAGGCCGGTGAAAACCGAATAGCAGAGAATGCTCGCCGTCATCGCGCGCACGCGGCCGATGCGATCGCCCAGCCAGCCGAAGACCAATCCGCCCGCCGCTGCGCCCAGCAGAAAAAACGCGGTGATGCGCCCCATCCACAGTTGCACGAACTGTTCGTCCATGATGTGCGCCGCCGCCTGCATTTCTTGCAGCGCGGGCCGCGCGACCAGCGGGAAGATACCCATCTCCATGCCATCGAACATCCAGCCGAGAAAGGCCGCGAGCAGCGTGAAATAGCGGGCGCGTGCTGAAAGTGAATTCATGCGATGGCGAAAGGCTACGCAGCCGAAAACGCCATCGCGAGAGCAAACGATTTCCGCGCGATGTTGCGCGTTGCCTGCTCTTAATCCCGGCAGCCGCTCGCGCGATAGAAGCGATATTGGAACTGGGGCGCGGTGCGATCCGTGATCGTCATCGATGGACCGGTGAGATGATTGGTCTGAATGATCGTCCACTGCTTCATGTCCGTGGACGCTTCGAGATAATACATTTTGTCCGGAGTGCCGCGCAGTTGCATGGTGAACGATCCGTCCTCGTTCATCTCCGGGTTCGTCAGGACGACGTTGGGGAAGGTGAATGCGGACTGTCCAAAGTCCAGGCTCCAGCCCTTGAGACCGCCGCCATCACGCCCGTGATCGTCCACGACATACAGCGACCAGGTCCCGTTCGGGTCCGACCCGAAGAAAGACCCGAGCGACAAGCTCGGCGTGCCCGCGGGCGCAGGCGCCGGGAAAGTATCACCATCGAGACCGTTGTAATCCGTGGGCCGAAATGTTCCGGCCACGATTTGTCCCGAGTCCGGCAGAGCAGTCGTGGCGGCGCTGTCGAACACCAACGTCACGTTGTTCAGGATGTTCGCGCCGCCGCCGCCGCAATCCGACATCAGCTTCACGGCGATGTTGTTCGGAGACACCAGCAGGACGTCGATGTCGTCGGGGAAGGTGTGGCTCACGCCGAAAAGCGTCACCCGCAATTCCGTGACGGGCACGGGAGCGCAGCGCACGAAAACGGTCGAGGGATACGGCGATGCGCCGCCAAATTCCGGAATGACCATCGCATTCGTATTCGGCCAAAGGCCGCTGGTGGTATTGATGATTTCCAGCACCGTGCTGTTAGTCACGTTGTTGCATGGGCCGGAAATCTCCGCGGTGTAAGTGCCTGCACTGGCTGTGTTCAACTTTTGCAAGTTCAGGGCCATATTGGTTTGGTCCGAGAGCAAGACGCCGTCTTTTCGCCACACGCACGTGAACGGTCCCGTGCCCCCAAGAATCGTGGGACCGAGCACGACGTCCGAACAACTGCACGCCGTTTTTTGGGCGGGCATCGTCGCGCTCAGCGGCGCACTGACCGTAAGCTGCGCCGTGTTCGTCACGCGATTGCAGCCGATCACTTCGACAGAGTATGTGCCCGCATTCGTCAGCGTGGGGTTGGGAATAGTCAGCGTGCTGTTGGTTTGGCCGGACATAATTTGGCCGTCCTTGCGCCACACGAAAGTGAATGGTTCTCCGCAGCCGCTCGCGCTGGTGCCGAAGGTCACGGCCTGCCCGGGACACACGCTCGAATTCTGCAACGGCGTGGCCGCCGTCGCGGCGCTGTTCACCGTGAGCGTCGCGTTCGCGGCAGCCGTGTTGCACGGCCCGCTGACTTCCACAGAGTAAACACCCTCATCCGCCGCGCCAAGGTTCGTCAACGTGAGCCAGTTCGAGGTGGCACTCGCAATCACACCGCTGTCCTTCTTCCACACGAAACTGAGCGGCACGGCTCCCGAAACAATCGCAGTGAACGTCACGCTCGATCCCGCGCTACGCGAAAGATCGGCGAGCGGAGCCAGCGTCAAATTCGTCCGCAACGTCAACGTCACGCTCTGCGTTAAACTGCCGCAACTGCCGCTGACTTCGATCGAATAGGCGCCCGCGTTGGCAGTATTCGCGCCGACGATGAGCAGCGTCGCGTTGGTTTCGGCTTCGAGGAGAACGCCGTTTCTGCGCCAGATGTTCGTGTAGGTTCCGCTGCCGCTGATCGCAGGCGCCAGCAAGACATCCTGTCCCGCGCAGATGAGCACGTCGGTGAAACCTGCGATCGCCGGCGCGGTGCTGACGCTCAGCGTCGCGCTGTTCGTGGCCGAACCGCAGACGCCGGTGACTTCAACCGAATACTCCGCGGCGTCGGCCACAGTGACGTTCGTCAAAGTAATCACAGCGCCGGTCGAACCCGCCATGACCGTCCCGCCTTTGCGCCACACATATTGGAACGGCCCCAGCCCGGACGCGTTCGCCGTGAAGATCACCGTGGCCCCGGCGCATTGTGACTGGCTCGCCATCGGTGCAAGCAATGTCGTCGGCGGAACGCTCAACACCGCGCTGTTGGTGACGAGGACGCAGCCGCCCGTGACTTCCACGCTGTAAGTTCCCGCGTGCGTGGCCTGCACATTTGTCAGCACGAGGATGCTGTTGGTCTGATCGTTCAACAGCGTTCCATCTTTTCTCCAGACGAACGAATAAAGCCCGCCGCCGTTGACCGTGGTGCTGAACGTTGCGGTACCGCCAGGGCAACGGCTCTCGTTCGTCAGAGCCGTCGGCAACGCCGTCACCACGAGCGTTGCTGAATTTGTGATCGCCCGGCAAACGCCTTGCGCTTCGAGCGTGTAGGTCCCCGAGGAAGCCACGGTGACAGACACGAGGTCGAGGCTGGCGTTCGTTGCATTCGGAAGAAGAATTCCATCCTTGCGCCACGCGAAAGTGAATGGGCCTGCGCCGCTAATGACGCTCGCGAAACTTGCCGTTGAACCTTCGCACGCCAGCACGCCGGCCGGCGGTGTCGCGGTCATCAACGCGTTTATCACCAGCGATGCGCTGTTCGTCACCACGTTGCACACGCCTGCCACTTCCACCGAGTAAATGCCAGCGTCATTGGTTGTAAGGCTTCCAATACTGAGACTGCTGTTGGTTTGCGAGGGAAGCAGCACGCCATCTTTGCGCCAGGCGAATGTCATCGGAGGCGTGCCCGCCGGCGCGGTGTTGAACATCATGCTGTCGCCTGCGCAACGCGATGCATCCAACAATGGCGTGGCAGTCACCAGATCACGGACCATCAGCACGGCGCTGTTGGTGACAACATTGTACGCGCCATGAACTTCCACGGCGTACGACCCGGCGTCGGCCAGGCTGGCGTTGGAAATGATCAATGTGGCTTCGATGGCACCACCGATTACGCCGCCGTCTTTGCGCCAGACAAACGCGAACGGCCCGGCGCCTTCCGCTGTGGTGGTGAAGCTAACCGTTTCACCCGGACACACGATGGCGTCGGTGAGCGGCGTTGCAGTCACAAGTACATTCAAGATCAGCGTCGCGCTGTTGGTCACCGAGTCGCACGCGCCAGACACTTCGACGGTGTAAACGCCCGAGGACTCACTGGTCGCTGATGCGATCGAGAGCGTGGCGTTCGTCTCGCCGTCCAGCGCAACGCCGTCCTTGCGCCAAACGAAAGTGAACGGGCCAGTCCCGGCCGGCACCGTGCTGAAGGAAACTGGATTTCCAACGCACACCACCGCGTCCGCCAGTGGTGCAGCCGTCGTCAACTCACGCACGGTGAGTAACGCGCTGTTGGTCACCTGACCACACGCTCCCGAAACTTCGAGCGTGTAAACTCCCGCGTCATTGGTGGAGACGTTGGTGAGATTCAACGTGCTGGTGGCTTCTGATGCGAGCAGGACGCCGTCTTTGCGCCACGCGAAGAGCAGCGGTTCAGCACCGTTCGCCACACTGCTGAAAGTT
>Ga0193753_10000691_pt1 | contig 32099 bp, 17 predicted proteins | sample H1c2metaG_FD_144925 | JGI IMG/M metagenome (GOLD analysis project Ga0193753, IMG submission 144925) | Soil microbial communities from a riparian zone of the East river system, Colorado, United States - H1c2 | ecosystem: Environmental > Terrestrial > Soil > Riparian zone | place: USA: East...
ATGACTCATTAGAAAAGGGGATCCTTCACTTTTCACTTTTAACTATTCTTCATCCGCCGTAGCGCCACGCGAAGGTGGACACTTTTCACTCTTTGCATTTTGGTACGTTTTGAACATCAATTGGGACAAATCCGATAACGGCAATTGAATTGCGAGCATACTTTTAACCTACTGTTTGGCTAACCCAACAGGTAAGTCAGACTGATTAAAATTAATTGCTCACAAAATTCTGATTGTTATGAAACGGATAGTTCTACTGTATTTAATGGCGCAAACCATTTGTATTGCGTCGAGGGCACAAACTACGCACTACGGTTTAGCGTCAGGGACACAAGGGGCGAATAGCAGCTACTTTGGTGTGTCAGCGGGCCAACTGGCCACCAGCTCCAGTGTCGACAATTCCTTTTTCGGCGCCTTTGCCGGAATTATTACGACCGGCACGCAGAATAGCGGATTTGGATCTAAAGCATTGTTTTCCAACTCGTCGGGAATTGGTAATGCGGCAACCGGATATCAATCGCTCTATTCTAATACGACAGGATCTCACAATACGGCCAACGGATATTGGACATTATACTTCAATACCATAGGCAGCGACAATATTGCCATTGGGTCTTACGCAATGACCTACAATACCAGTGGCAATTACAACACTGCGGTTGGGAAACTCTCCTTATATAAGAACGATTTTGGTTATGCAAACTCGGCAGTTGGATATAAAGCCTTGTACTCCAATAACTGGGGATTCAACAACAGCGCCAATGGCTACGAATCGTTGTTTAATAATAAGGACGGTAATTATAATACCGCGAATGGATTTAGAGCCCTTTATTCAAATGTTTCGGGCGGAGCGAACACCGCCACCGGAGACGGGGCATCCTATTTGAACTCCAGGGGTATCTCCAATACTTCTAACGGATCTCATGCTCTTTATAATAATACCATAGGCAACTATAACTCAGCCTTTGGGGCTGACGCTGGACCAAACGCAGGAAATCTCGAAAACACGACCGCCTTGGGCTATTTGGCTACGACTATGGTCTCAAACTCCGTGCGGATCGGCAACACCAGCGTAACCAGTATCGGCGGATACGCATCGTGGTCTACGTTGTCCGATGGTCGTTTCAAAAGGAATATTAAGGAAGACGTGTCCGGGCTGGACTTCGTGAATCAGCTCAGACCCGTCAGCTACGAGGTTGATAAGACAGCGCTTAACAAGTTCTTAAGAATTCCAGATAGCGTTGCCCAACGATCTGAAGTCAGGAAAGCACCTGTTAGACAAATCGGATTTGTTGCTCAGGAAGTTGAGGCCGTCGTAAAAAAGACAGGCTATGTATTTACAGGTGTTGAGGCACCTCAAAATGAGAACGACCATTACAGTATCCGTTATGCAGAATTTGTTGTACCGCTTGTAAAAGCTGTTCAGGAATTGACTGCCATAATCAACGAACAGGAAAAGAAAGCTGAAGAGCAGCAACTTGAGATTGCTGCGCTGAAAGAAAAACTGGGTATAAACAATAGCGTTGCCGCAGATGTCCTGAATAATAATAAAGCGGCTCTTTTTCAAAACACGCCAAACCCATTTTCATCGGACACCGAAATTAAAATGACGCTTCCTGAAACTGCGCGGCAGGCTCATTTAATTCTTTACAATATGGAGGGCAAGCAATTAAAACGAGTCCAGCTGAGTGAGCGAGGCAGCGCAAGTGTTAAGATCTCCGCAGGTGAGTTCAATGACGGTATTTATCTATATGCTTTAATCGTAGATGGGAAAGTTGTGGATACAAAACGTCTTATCATGATGAAGTAGCCACAGCCCAAGGTCAGCTGTCCACGGCAAGCGCGCAACGCGTTGGCTGTGGGCAGTTGTGACGGGTCATGCTGAGATGAACTAGTCAATCGATTTTATTGTCGTCGGCACTTATTATTCTTTCGCAATCAAACCATTAACCTGTATGAAAAATATTTTACGCCTCCTTCGCTTTCTATTTCACTTTTTACCATTCATTTTTCACGCTCTGTTTCTGCTGGCTTTCACAGCCACCCACGCCCAAACACATTTTGGCACCTCAGCCGGGACACTTGGGCAGTATCACAGCTATTTCGGATACTTTGCAGGCAATGCAGCGCAAAATATTAGCACAGGCAATTCATTCTTTGGGAATTCCAGCGGAAGACAACTTTCCATTGGAAATGATAACACGGGTATTGGTTATTTGAGTTTACGCGTGAACAGCAGCGGTAGTCGGAATACTGCTTTGGGTTCTACATCCCTCAGGTCCAACACGACTGGAGAAGACAATACGGCCGTTGGATTGAAGCATTGAGAAGCAATGTATTCACAATCCAAAATACTGCAGTTGGTACTTGGTCTCTTGGAAATTCGGTGGGGGAAAAAAATACGGCGAGCGGCTACTACTCGCTTGGATCCACAAGCAATGGAAGTAACAACAGTGCGTTCGGTGTCCGAGCCGGGGCCGATAATCAAGGGGGCCATTATAATAGCGCTTTTGGTGCGTATGCGATGGATGGTGGTGATCATCACATGGCGTGGAACGCTTCTTACAATAGCGCCTTTGGTGCTTATGCCAGGAGCCTTGATAACAACTATACAAACTATACCGTCCTGGGCTATTTAGCTCAGGCTACAGCGTCCAATCAGGTACGTATTGGCAATACTTCTGTCACAAGCATAGGTGGGCAGGTTTCATGGACAACGTTGTCCGATGGGCGGTTTAAAAAGAATATAAAAAGTGACATAACCGGATTGAATTTCATCAATCAACTTAATCCTGTTAGCTATACCGTTGACAGGGACGCACTCGATAAGTTCCTTGGCGTTCCCGACAGCATGCGCGTGCCAGTTGCAAAGGCTGAAAGTGAAGCGCGACAGGTGGGTTTTGTTGCGCAGGAGGTTGAAGCAGTAATCAGGAATGGTGAATTTGTGTTCACGGGCGTCGAAACACCCAAAAATGAGAAGGACACATACTCTATTCGCTACGCTGAATTTGTGGTACCGTTAGTGAAAGCCGTGCAAGAGTTGACAGTCAAATCAGTCGAGCAACAAAAGGAAATCAGTGCATTAAAGGAAGCACTCCGCAAGTATGTGCCCGATATGGTGCTTGGTGAAAAGGGATCGGCAAACGCGGCACTCTTTCAAAACAATCCCAATCCCTTCACGAGCACGACTGAGATCCATATGGAATTGCCCGATGCTACAAGGCAGGCCAGTATCATTGTTTACAATTTAGAAGGAAAACAATTAAAAGAGATCCAGGTCAATGAACGCGGCATTACAACCGTAAATATTTCAGGCAGCGAATTTAGTCCCGGGATGTATTTGTACACACTAGTCGCGGACGGAAGAGTTGTGGATACAAAACGTCTTGTTCTGACGAAGTAGGTATGTGCTTCGAATTACCGACGGTCTGCCCCTTCAGAGCGGGTTATTTCAATCGATCATCTTCAAAAAAACTATAAACTCTATGAAAAATACTCTACTCCTGATGTTGGGACAGCTGATTGTTATCGCTGTCGAAGCGCAAACCAATTACGGACCTTCTTCCGGAACGCAAGGAGCCGGCTACTGTTACTATGGGAATTTCGCAGGCAATGCCGCGCAAAATACCAGCTACGAAAATTCATTTTTTGGAACTTACAGTGGAAGGTTCACTACAACGGGGTTTGGCAATACAGCAGTTGGATTTGTTTCAATGCGGAATAATACCACTGGCTATTGGAACACGGCGGTTGGTACGTCCGCGCTAATTCAAAACACAGTCGGTGGAAGAAACACGGCAACAGGAAGGATGGCCATGTACAGCAATATCGATGGCAGCTACAATGTCGCGAATGGGTGGAATGCTTTGTTGCACAACACAAATGGATTCAGTAATACCGCAATCGGCGCGGCAAGTTTAAATGAAAATCTTACAGGAAGTAGCAACACAGCAACCGGACGCGACGCTTTATATGATAACACGACTGGATCTTATAATACAGCCGCTGGATTTGAAGCATTAAAAGATAACATCGACGGTAAGTACAATACCGCGGTGGGAAGTGGTTCAATGAATCAGGTTAACCGGGGTGACCAGAATTGCGCCTTCGGATATAGTGCGTTGTCCAGGAGGCGAGGTTCTTATAATTGCGCTTTTGGGGCTAGTACCTTAGGTGCCTCAGTGGAGAATACAGGCAATTGCGATGGGGACTACAACAGTGCCTTTGGCTATGATTCAGGACCTACCTCGGCGCAAATGTGTTTGGCAATGAACACGACGGCTTTGGGCGCCTTCGCAAGAGTTACGGCTTCCAATCAGATAAGGCTTGGCGACGTAAACGTAACGAGCATTGGAGGACAAGTGTCCTGGACAACTTTATCGGATGGCCGCTTCAAGAGAGAAATCAGGAAAGACGTGGCAGGTCTTGACTTCATCAACCAGCTAAACCCGGTAAGTTATACACTCGACAAGAAGGCCATCAACGCATTCCTGCGGATTCCCGATAGCGTCCAGGCGCAGAACGCGCGATCAGGTGAACCGGCCCGTCGTCAGGTCGGCTTTGTGGCACAAGAGGTGGAGGCTCTTATAAAGAAATCGGGATATGTCTTCACCGGCATTGAAGCACCTCAAAATGATGATGACCCCTATACCATACGTTATGCCGAATTTGTAGTGCCGTTAGTGAAAGCCGTTCAAGAATTGTCAGGTCAGGTGGAAGAACTCCGGGAACAACTTAAGAAGTATGAGGGTGAATCAACTGTTGATCAAAAAAACGCAGTTGGTGCAGTACTGTACCAGAATAGTCCCAATCCGTTTTCTACAAACACTTCTATCCAAATGGAAATTCCTGATGCCTACAGGAACGCAAACATTGTCGTGTATAACCTGGAAGGGAAACAGTTAAAAAATATTCAGGTGAATGAGCGCGGCAGCGTAACAATTAATATCTCTGGTAATGAGCTCACCGCGGGGATGTATCTGTACACGCTTATGGTCGATGGAAAGGTGGCTGATACGAAACGACTGGTCCTCTACTGAAATAGCAAGAGTGAATAGTGCCCTCCTTCGCGAAACGCTGCGGCGGACAAGGAAAGTGAAATCGGATTTTAGATTTTCGTCTTTAAACGTCTTACAAAAAAGGCATTATTAATAAAATAAATTTGTCATGAAAAATACATTTCTTTTTTTCATTCTTCCTCTTATAATTTCCTGCTCAGACAATTCAGACCCGAATCCTGTATTGGAAGTAGGCTATCCGCATGAATGGATTTTTACAAAGAGTGAATCGTTTGATCCGCAAGATCCATCCGTCGCCCGATATACTTATATCTACACTAATAAGTATGCCATGTTTCGTGATGATATACTGGAATCTTATCCGCTGGAGGATCTTGCAGAGGAGGAGCATTGTCTCTTTTATGTGGCGGAAAGCAACAGCAGCAACGGTAAAACATGCTACACCATTCAATTGAATAGTGAGAAAATTCGCTTTCTTGGCGTAGGGCCTTCCACGAACAAAGAGGAAGTACATCTATACATTCAGCCTGGCGGAGAAATTGTTGTTACCGGTAATCCGTCGAGGATCGTCCCACCTGGTGGTGATAGTGACGATGGAGATTATTGGAAATTCTACATCCATAAAATGCCTGACGTCGATGGAGTGAGAACTGTAGCCATTGAAAGTGTAGGAATGCCTGGTTGGTATATTTCCGACTCACCGCCAGGCTTTAATTACGCGGCTAATGTTGTAACACTGCAGGAAGAAAAAAGTCTTGAGTCTGCACCGAAATGGCAAGCTAGAGATGTAAAATAGCCACGGAGAAACATTATTAGCCCTGCACACTTAGACCTTTCGAAACAAATTCAGAAGGAGTCATGCCTGTATGATCTTTAAAGCTCTTGCTGAAGTGAGAAACATTATTGAAACCGCAATCATAAGCTACCTGACTTACCTGTGCGCCATTGACCACCAGGTACTGTTTCGCTTTGTCCAGGCGAAAATGGCGTATGAATTCTCCGGTTGATTGATCAGTTAACGCTTTCAACTTACGATGCAATTGCATGCGACTTAACGCGATCTCCCTGTTGAATTCTTCGACACCGAAACCGGGGTCCGAAAACTTCTTTTCCAAAATTGCCAGGATCTTTTGGAGGAACACTGCGTCGAGATCAGTAACAACAATGTCCTTTGGTTGAAGTCTAATTTCCTGGCGATATAGTTTTCTTAATTTTTTTCGCTGCTCAATCAGATTGAGAACGCGTATTTGCAACTCTTCGACATCAAACGGTTTAGTCAGATAATCGTCGGCCCCTCGATGTAGGCCATCAAGCTTGCTTTGCTGTCCCGCTTTGGCGGTAAGCATGACTACCGGGATGTGGCTTGTCGCCAGTGTCTCTTTCAGTTTTTCACAGAAAGTTGTTCCATCCATGCGCGGCATCATTACATCGGTGATTACCAGATCAGGAATGACCTCTTGCGATTTCTCCCATGCTTGTAAACCGTCTTTAGCTTCAACTATTCTGTAATCAGGTTTTAGGATATCACGAATAAATGAACGCATGTCGCGGTTGTCCTCGGCAATTAAAACAAGAGGCAATTCGTCATTTGCATTTACTTCTTCAACATCCTGTGTCTCAACTTTTAACGTTTCAGAAACGAAACCATTTACGGCCGCTCTTTGCTCCGTTGCTGGCAAGAATTCGCCGTCGCGATACTGGTGAGGTTCGATTGGTATCGTGAGGATGAACTCACTTCCCTTGGACTCTTCGCTGCTCACCTCAAGGGTACCGTGATGGACCTCGGCCAACTCCTTGGCCAGAGCCAAACCAATCCCTGTGCCCTCGTTTGAGCGTGTAGACGAATCGTCAACCTGATAGAAGCGATCAAAGATGAATTGAATATGGTGCTTTGGTATGCCAATGCCATTGTCGCGCACCCGAATGGTAAGCGCCGATTCGTGGCGTACTTCAACAACAATATGTCCACCGTCCGGCGTAAACTTAAACGCATTCGAGATCAGATTATAAAGGATCTTTTCAAACTTGTCGCGGTCCACAAAACCCTGTGAGATGTCCTCAGGCAAATTGATTTGGTAATTCATATTGCGTTGATCCGCCTGAGATTGAAATGCTGAACACAACGTCATGATCATGTGCCGGATATCGATTTTTTCTAGCTGCAATTTCATTTTTCCGGATTCGATCCTGGACAGGTCCAGCAATTGATTGATCAGTACGTGAAGACGTGTTGCATTGCGATGCATCATCTGAATATCGTCTTGCGGTATGCTAGCGCCGGGCTTTGAAAGCCCTTTTTGTAAGGGACTTAGTATTAAGCTGAGGGGCGTACGAAATTCGTGAGAAATGTTAGCGAAGAATCTTGATTTCACCGAATCGAGTTGCTTCAACTTTTCTGCAGCCCGCTGTTTTATGCGGTAACGGTTATAGAGGACAGCAATAAGTAAAAGCGATAACAGTGAAACGCCAATCAGGTAAATGCGTTGCGTTCGTTGTTGCTCCAATTGAAGGGTTTTAATTTCGTTTTCAGCATGAAGTGTATTGATCTCATTCTCCTTTTTTTCATTTTGATATTTCGCCTCAAGTTCATTGGAAGCATCGTTATTCCTTAGCACTGCAAGGCTATCCTTCAGGTTGGTGTAGCTCATGTAATTTTCATAGGCTAGGCGATACTGCTTTTGGTCATTATAGATCTCGCTTTTATTCTTGTAGCCATCCATCACAAGTGACAGGAGGCGTTTCTTCCGGGCAAAAAACATAGCCGAATCAAAATACAGGATGGCCCTGTCGGACTTGTTTATATTGTGAAAAGTTATGGCTGTGGCGTTGAAGTCGTAGGCCATTCCAGTGGAATCCGCGATGGATCTTTTGATCCTAAGGCCATTGGAATAATATGACAGCGCCTCGGTATACTTCTCTAACTCAAAAAAGATGTTGCCGATATTTGTAAACGTCTCACCTATTTCTCTACGTTCACCCATTTTTTGATACACGCCTAATGCTGCTGTATAATTTTTAAGTGCATCATCAAATCGTTTTTGTTTGCGGTAGATCCTACCCAACAACCGGTTAGCATACGCAATGGAAGATGGCTTATTCAGCGTCTTAGCGATGTCGAGGCATTGCAGCGCATATGCTGCCGCTTTGTCGTAGTTGCCTAAAAAATATTGTATGTTGCCGATGTTGGAGAGGCTTTGGGTAAGTCCCTCATTATTATGATGTTTTTCAAATATGGACGTTGCAAGTATGTAATTTTGCGATGCACCCTCGAAGTTGTTTGCTTCTTTATCAACATTTCCGAGCATATTGTATGCAAAGCCCTTATTAACGTCGTCACCATTCTCCGGAACAAGTGCAAGGCTTTTGTTTAATATGGATCGGGCGGAATCTAATTTCTGCTGTCGCAAGTATACTATGCCAAGTTCGAGGTAAGCATCGGACAATAGCGATGAGACGTTTTCATCGATCCCAATGCTAACTGCCTTATTTAGTATAATAAGAGCATCTTCGTAGTTGCTTGTCCTGGCATATAGCGCGCCAAGGTGGATAAGGCTTTCCATTATGTCCTTATTATCATCGCCCTTTTCCGCAAGGCTCAAAGCCTGTTTGCTATAGCTGATCGCGGAATCACCGTCGGATGCACTAGCCAGTTCGCGATAAATAGTAATTTTTTCAGCTGCGGATGACGTCTGTTTCAATCTTAGTTTCAGACTATCCAGCCGGTGAGATACCTGTCCGTGGGAGACCGTACATACGAGCATGAGCAGGCAGATCAACAGGAGGTGCCGATGTAAATAGCTGAGTGTAGGATATGGGCTAGTCATCAAAGGGTCATTTGATTGCCGGTCACTTCTACACAATTTAATACAAATTATCCTGTCTGCACTATGATGAAAATGATGGGCGATGATTGTTGCGACATAAGACTAATGTGTCTCCTTTCGTGTGGGAAGATCAGCTATGATGGGTTATAACAATTAGACTCCATCACACGATCAAAGGTACCTACAGTCTATCATATGTCAACTACATCATCATAGTCCATCATAGTCCATCATTTAATCATAGTTCCTACTTCTTAGCAACCCTATACAACCTCCCCTGCTCCGTCACAGCATAAAGCGCTCCGTCCGTTCCTTCGGTAACTGCACGGAAGCGTTGATTTTCAGATGCCAGTAGTCTCTCTTCGCCTACTACTTTGTTATTCTCGATAACGATCCGGGCGATGTGCATTCCGCTGAGGCATGCAATGAATAGATTGTTCTTCCATTCCGGAATATTGTCGCTACTATAAAATGTCATGCCGCTGGGAGACACGACAGGATCCCAATAGTACACAGGTTGTTCAAGGCCCTCTTTTTGCTGGATTGCTTCCCCAACCTTTTCGCCCGAATACTCGATGCCATAAGTGATGGTAGGCCAACCGTAGTTTTTGCCAGGTTCGATCCTATTCAATTCATCACCACCTCTTGGTCCGAATTCAGCCTCCCATAGATCCCCAGTTGCCGGGTTCAAAGCAATACTCTGTACGTTGCGATGTCCGTAAGAATAAAGTTCGGGACGTGCGCCGGATTTTCCCTCGAAAGGATTTCCAGCCGCGGGCTTACCTTCTTTCGTGATGCGAATAACTTTTCCCAACCCGGAATTGATATCCTGGGCCTGTGGTCTTGTTTCAAGGTCGGACCGTTCACCGGTGGAGAGGATCAGGTTGCCATCTTTCGTGAAAAGAATGCGCCCCCCGTAATGGAGTGTTCCTTTATAAGCTGGTGTTGCGCGATAAAAAACCGTAGCCCCTTCGATCTTTGTTTCGTCGGCCGATAGTTTTCCTTTGGCGGCCGCAGTCAGATTTCCTGCGGCTGATGGCTCAGAAAAAGCCCAGTACACCATCCTGTTACTTGCAAAGTCGGGATCAATGCAAATTCCCAGAAGACCTCCTTGTCCCTCGCTGTTCACTTTTGGTATGCCCGTAATAGGAGCGCCGAGGGCGCCTTCTTTGGTGGCAATCCGCATGGTGCCTTCTTTTTCTGTGATAAGTAGTCTGCCATCGGGGAGGCTCGTGATCCCCCATGGCTTCTTAAGGTCACTGGTAAGTACTTTGCCCTCATAGGCAGTGCTTGTCTTTACACTAGCTATTCTTGTCTGACCCACAAACGCAGGCTTATATTGGGTATTGGGTTCTTTGGTTTCTACCGGCGAACCAACAGCGGTACTATCGGTCGTTGCTGCCACTGCGTTTTCTGCCGGCGGCGTTCCACAAGAGGTGATCGCGAGTGTCGCTGCTGTGATAAGTACTGGAATGATTTTAGTCATGGTAAATGGGTTCTTTATTAAAGTAAGTGCAATTATTTATTACTTATTGTCCTCAATTTAGAGATTATCTTCAAAAAAGGTCGGTCGTATTTGTTGCAAGGCATAATGATTGTGAAAGGCGGTTTAACCAGCACCATTCAACCCATTGCGGGCCCCTTGAGAGGCAATAGTTAGCGTTAGAATGGGTACCCTATGGCAATGTTGACTGTAGGGTTCCAGAATTGGAAATCGGTTGCCCATCGTTCTCCTGCCGGTAAGTACGGGGTACGCAACGTGTAGGCAAAGTCAAGGCGGGCCACTATAAAATCAAAATCCCATCTCAACCCCCATCCCGAACTAATGGCGATCTCATCCAGGAATGTATTGATGTGGAATGCCCCGTCGGGTTTTGATTCATCGTCATTAAATAACCAAATATTTCCTGCATCGGTAAACAATGCTCCTTTCAACTTCCCGTAAATATCAAATCTGTACTCCAGGTTGCACTCCAACCTGATGTCGCCGGTAAGGTCATTGTATCCTTCCGGAGGGGTTTTGTTGCCTGGGCCGACTGACCTCGCTACAAATGAGCGCAGACTATTTGTACCCCCAACATAAAATTGTTTTATGTAAGGGAGTATGTCGGAATTGCCAAATGGGAAGCCAACGCCTGCAATGAACCGTGTGACCAGTTTAGATCGTTGGTTGAAGTTGAGGCTATATCTTATGTCAATCTTGGTTCGCATATATTGGGAAAAAGGAACGCCCAATAGTTTATATCTTCCCAAGGAGTCTTTGGTAGCGTTGGTAGCGGTAAACAAACCATTCAGCAGATTTCCGGCCATGTCAATCCCGGCTCTCAGGAAAAGTGCATTCCTGCTCGTCGAAGGGCTATACGTAAACTCATATCCTAACCCCGAAATGAGTTGCTCATCAAAACTTCTTTGCACGCCGGGATTTTCGCTCAGATAGGTGTTGAATTCTTCCGATTTGGAAGATTCCGGAATCTTCGTAAAGATAATTTCAACGGGATTGAAGGAATGATTCGTGTTGGCGTTCTTGCTCCAGAGATATCCAAAGTTTGTAAAAACTGAATTCATCCGGTACAAGTCCAGCCGGTTGAAAAGATTGTATCCTACAGATACGTTAGTTTTTGGCAAACTCTTTTTCCCGATCTCGAAAAGGACTTTCGGAAAGAACCGGGGAAGCGTGTAGTTCACCTCCAATCCTACTTCATAAGCAGGATTAATGTCGCCATCGGAGATTTGCATCTCAAACCGGCCTCTCAGATTTACCTTCAACATTTCCGCGCCTTTTTTTGCATTGCGGTCTGTATAGCTAAAGATCACACCGGGGCCGAAATAATTGGTGGATCTAAATATGGTATTGAATTCTGCCGTGTAGGCAATGCGTTTTCTTTGTGACAAATAGAGCACAGCGTCAAGTTCGCCTTTGTTCTTTGTTGGTGAGAACTTTAAAGTCGCATTTCTGATGATGGGAAGTTCATTCAGATATCGTATGGTATGCAAGTAGTTAGCGTTGGCATACCGTTCTCCAGGCTTCAGAAAAATTCCTTTTTGAAGGGCATTAAAACTAAGCTCCTTATTTGGAGAGATAAGGTAATAATTGTCGAATTGCAGTGTATCGGTCGAACTGTTTTCAAGTGTATGATCGTCGTGAATAAAGACCTTTCCGATGGTATAAGGGACCCTTGATTCAGGTGGCGTTTCAGGCTTAACTGTCACTTCGGCTTTGATGCTGTGATCGTCAGTTACTGAGTCGGCTTTCAGCGAAATAAAATCTGGGTTAAAGTAGAAATATCCCTTTTCTTTCAGGTCGCGGTCAATCCTGATCCTTTCATTCTTTACAGCCTCCAACGTGTAGATGTCACCGGTTCTTAACAAGGACGCCGCTTGTGAATCATGGATCTTTTGCGTCAGGTCGTTGTTAGGTTCGGGAAAAAGAATAGACTTGAATCGATAAGGGGCATGTAGTGTGATTTTATATCTAAGCCTGGTTTTACGCGGACTTACATTGATTGTGTCAAACTCTACAGTGTTGTTAAAATATCCATTGTGGAACATTCTGTTGTGAATTGCTGTCGAGATCTGATCTGCTTTTGTTTGAGAAAGCAACACGGGAGGTGCGATCTTACTCTTCCAGAATTTCTTAGCTCTTGCCTTGGGTGACAACATATTGTATCGCGCCAGTGCCGGCCTCATCCAGAGAAGTTTGTTATTAGGTATTGGCTTCAGCACGTCCTTTACAACCGGGACTAATTTTTTATTTTCTGCGCTGCGCGCCGTAAATGTTATCTCATGTCCAAGATAGAGTGGATCCGTCACGGCAATGTTTTTCATCCCGGTGCAGCTTGCCAGTACAAGTGCAGGAACTATGATCAGCCAATATGCACCTGATCTGATCATTTGGGCGGGGCATTTGATTTTCTATTTTTATCAAATTCGCGGATGAAAATCAATGATATACCAGTGTTCCGTATCTCCTGATAAATAATGTCGTACGTTTCATTGTTGAAAAGTTTCACTTTCCTGTTCCCCTGTTCGGTGAGATCATAAATGATCGCAATGTCTCCTCGAAAATTCTTATCACTTGTTTTTGCACCTGACTGATCCTGGTTAAGATTGAAGTCCCCACCAATTTCAAATGACAGTCGATCGTCCAGGATACGTTTTGTAACGCGGAAATCCATGGCCGTTTGAGTTTTTCCTCCTGAAGCAGCGTAGTCACTATACGATTGTATTCCAACATCAATGTCAAATCCCTTAATATACTGGCTCGCAAATCGGTTGAGCTGGCTGGACAGCAAACTGTTTACACTATTGGAGATGGCCGTTGTCGCGATAGCGCTTTGATTAATGTCTGAGCCACTGGTTTCGGGAATGAATCCACCGAGGACCAGGACACCGAATACCTGTTTATTCAATTCTGATTGAAACTCAGGCTGTTTTAATCGGTCCAGCTTATTAGCGAGAACCGGATAATTTATCCGCTCCTCCTGGGGAAGATCCAATGTAAACGATATTAGCGGTTTTTGAAGAGTACCCTTGATTGTGATCCCAACGTTGTATGGAAGTGCCCGCTTATAGATGGACTTTTCGTTTTCACCAATTTCATTTCCAATCAAACCGATTGAAGACGAGCGAACAGTATTCAGTGCCTTTATATCGAGATCGCCGTTTTCCGGACTTCCACTCCAGTTGATTGATGAACCCGGTACCAAACTGAAATTCCTCTTAACCAGGTCATAGAACGATACCCGGTATACACCTTGCTTCATCGTGTAATTTCCTGACAAGCGGACATTCCCAGTGCGGTCGTAGTCCATCTCCAGCGTTGCAGCGCCGGCAGCTTCAATAAAGTCTCCCGATTGTGCGTCCGTATAAATCCTGATCGAGGCATTGTCTTCAATTGTGATGGTTGAATTTAAATTGAAATCAGGGAGACTGGCGATCAAAGAATCATAAAAATAGCCTGATTGTCCTGTGTGAGTGGAGTCTATCAAAAGACGAGGATCAATAAAGTCAGTAATTCCTTCACTGTTCAGTAGCGCGACGTCATCGTTGGAAGCTGTCAATGTAAGGGCTGTCGCGTCTTTAACAGTAATTCTGGCTTTAACATCGGTGCCCTGATCGTTCGCGGTTAATTTGATGTCGCTACCGACCACCAGTAAGCCACTTAACCGGTTATTGGTCGAATCGGAAGTATTGATGATTGTGTATTTGTCAGTTTGAAGGTGTAGATCATAACGTAGGGAATGATAGTCCGGTGATGTTAGTTTCCCGTTAATGGTGAGGGGATTGTGCTCGGCATCATACATGGTAAAATTCTTAAATAAAAGCGCGGATTTATCTAAAGCAATGCTGTCATTCTCCACCATAAAAGTCAACTTCGGATTGGAGGTGGTAAATGCCGCGTTCGGAAACCGCAGGGTTCCATTCACGCGTGGATTTTTCAATGGACCACTAATCGTGGCTCTTCCTTTAACTGAACCGCTCATTTCGTCAATGATGCCCGTAACTAAAAAAGAAAAGATTTCGAGATCGTTGACGTCTACAAACACTGAAGCATCCATGTCGCCGGTATCTGTTAAGTATTGTCCGTTAATGTTTACCTTGTTTGACTCGTTTGTAAGGAGAAATTCAAAAGGAACGTGCGATTTATCACTGATCGCTTTTACAGCGATCGTGAGCGGATTGGAATGAAGAAGGCAGAGACTGTCAATATTCGCGACAAGATCGATTTTTCCACCAGCAGTGTATAAGATCTTTGCATCCAGGCGACCATAATTAATGACGGCTGAGTCTGTGGCAAACAATCGATTGAGTTTGGTAACATCCACGTTCGTCAGCGTAAGATCGAAGGCATTAACATCACCATCAATACTAATTTGTATGTCGTCCCGGCTAACCATCAGGTGGTCCAGTACAATATTTCCCTTGTCTATATAGACGGGATTCTTACGATTGATGGAATAATTATTATTGAAAGCCATCAGTTTGTCGGGATATACAAGAATGCCGTCTGCGGAACGTAAGATGCGACCACCAAAATTCAGAATTGATAGAGAGTCGTCTATCAGCAGCAGATTCGCAATCGCAGTATCACCTTTGGAAATCACTTTAAAATCCAGGTCCCCTAGCTGAATATCCTTATAGAATAAATTCGTAGAGTTTGCACTGGCGCTGATACTGTCTCCAAGAACCGTTAGATCAGTGGTTAACGTGTCAAGAGAGACGCCATATCCTTTGAATTTTCCGACAGTGCTTTGCAATGATGCTGCTTGTTTTTGCTCATTAAACTCGCCTGCCAAGGTGAGCCAGGAAAAATCGTCAATGTCATTACTCAAACCCAGCAATAGAAATGGCTTGGCCTTTTGTAGTTGAAAGTCAAATTTAATTGTCCTATTTGAGGACGGTGAATAAACGCTGTCTGCTGCATTCAGAATATGTTTTGACCACGGCCGTATTATAGCAGGCAACTCGCGTATATCAAAGTTAGCCGCCAGGTTGCCTTTCCCCTCATTCATAAAATAGTTGAATTGACTTGAGGTCGGAGACATCGTCAGATCAACTGACAGGGTGTCGAGAACATCGTTGGTGGTTGTATTTCGCATTTGTATGCGGCTGCCTGTCAAATAACCTTCAACAAGGGAATGGTCAACTTTTACTTTAGAATTGAAAGCCCCTGAAATAGTAAGGGAACTGTCCAGGTGCAGCAGGCTACCCAAACCAAAGTCTTTTAGTTGAATGTCAGACGTGACGACTACCGGTCCACTGAATGAAATTTCAGAAGCAATAGTGGAACGATACACAGGATCCTCAATAGAGATCAAGGCAATTGCACTGGATTTTAAGATCCTGCTTTGAAGGGATACTTTCCGTATTAACTTTTGCTGAAATTCAATTGAGTCAATTGATCCATTGATCTCTATGTCGGTGTTGTCGCCAATGACACCTTTTGTTTGCAAGTTCAGATCGACACGCCCAACATCATCGGAATCGACAAATCGTCCGACATTCACATGATCCCCTTTAATCGTGACATCAATCCCGACGTCGCCAGCACGCGGCATGATGAGGCCGGTCACTTTGATATTACCCCATTCGGTGGGAATCATTCCATCAACATTTATCTTTTCTGAATTTCCGTCACTCCTGAGGATAACTTTTGATTTCGGTGGAACGCTGACGTCAGTGAGTTGAGTTAATGTTTTTTCAAAGGCTGAGCCCAGTGATGCATTGATCACAACATCTTTCCAACTGAGTTTTTCATCATCAAGTACATTGTAGATTATCCCTTCGACCTGAAGTTCACTGTCGCCAGTTCTTAATTTGAAATTATTCAGATCACCTCTTCCGTTCTTGTAACTTCCTTTAGCAGTCACTTCCATCGGCTCCCAGTCAGCGACATGGTTCATGATAGAGTCGTTGATGAAGTAGGAAAAGTCCGCAGGCGTAATGCTGGCCGATGCATCGAATATCAAACCGGCCTTATGCTCATCAATGGTTTCCGTGAAATCATACGAACCGTGGAGCTGTGCTTTGATTTCACTTGACGCGGTTGCCAGGTAAATGTCTGAGACAGTCAAGCGATGACTGTTTGCCTGTAAGGCGGTGCGCGCGTCTGTTAATTTGAATCCAGGCATATCAACTGCAAGGGATCGAAGCGCAGCGGCAAGCGTGTCTTCATGCGCCATGACATTAGACAAACCGATGTGCACGTTTTTTAAATCAATGTGTGAAGGATCAAATCTCTCTGCATTTTTAACATTGTCGATATGAAAAGAAAAGTTGCTATGGTTGACTTCAAGGTTCTCAAAGTCAAAAGCGATGCCTGTGCCAAAGTCAGTGTTAAACAACCTTTTTTCCGCCGCCTCATTTGCTTGGTTGAGGGAATGGGAATGTTGGGTGGATAAGATCGTTACGGTGCTGTTCTCAACATCAACGTCTTTCGCACTGATCTCATTTGGATTGAAAGTAAATTCGGCACCTTCAGCAGTTAGCGTTCCCAGGTTGACAACGAGCGTTACGCCTTTAGTGGAGGAGGAGTACTGAAATAAGATGTCTTCTAGTACAATGCTGTTAAGCTGGAGTGTTAGTTTACCTGGTTTGGAAAGACTCGCTTCTTTCGGTTTGAATGCTTCGATTATGAATTGAATATTTAAGCCTGTTTCGTTTTCACTCAGGTTGCCGTTCAGGCCGTTGAGACGGACGCCATCGAAGATGAGCTCACCTCGCAGGAGGTCAATGATTTTTGAGGTGACCTCTATTGTTTGAGCAGAAAGTATTTGCTTGTCGGTTGGGTCAAAAACTGTCACCTGTCGAATGGCCAGGTTTCCACGGATGGAAAATCCAATTTGTCCGACGTCGACCCGGGTATGCATTTTAGTGGACAGATAGTCAGACACTTTACGCGTGAGCAGTCGTTGTGTTGCTGGTAAATGAAGCAGCGCCAGCAGGATCAGCAGAAATATAAAAAAGCCCAGTATTACTTTACCCAGTAATTTCAAGAAAGGCAAGAAATATGACTTAAGTCTCTGCGACGGCATTAGTTTATAGTCTTACCCGCCGGTGCCACACGTTTCGCATGCGATCTTACCCTATGGTTGAAATCGAACGCTTGTTGTGGGTCACATTTAATCGGGTGCCTTAAGTTACGCATCTTAGGCGAGTGCGCTTAGCCCAGCTGCGATATGAGCGCTAATAAACAGGCAACGCTAAAATAGATGCCTCAGTTGGAGGGTTTTCGCAGTTCCATTGCACACCATATTGCCACGACTGCATGCAGGAAAACAACTGCCCACAGGCCGACACTAGAAAACTCGCTAGTCAATCCGGTCTTGGCTAAAAGGCCCGCCACGGCAATATTATATATGAACATTGCTTTCATCATTCCGGATGCACCGTTACTATTTCGGGAAAGCCAACAAGCCAATGCTAATGTTAATAGTGCGATCCCCGCTATGCGTGCAACAATAAACACTAGCGCGTCGTCAGAACTTGCGCCAAGCAAAATGGCAATAGTTATAGAGGGAGCGATAAGTAAAGCGATCCCGGCGCCGGCTTCCAGCAATGCCATAACACGTAATAATGTTTTCATGATTTAATATTAACGAATTTCCAAACGACGCTATCAACAAGTTGTTTGCAAATGGACGGTTGGAGTGTTAGCTTCTTCTGCTAAATGTAAGGATAGTTGGAATAACGTCTTGAACGGCCCCGTTCATCGAGGTCGATGAATGAATTGACGCTACCGTTCCGTCTGGTCTTTTTCCGCAATCAAATTCTGTATGACAATTTCTGAAGGTCGTTGAAGAAACCCTCGCGCTATTATCTCGCGCGAATTGGGTGATTCATATTTCACATAATTACCCTTTTGCTCATTTACTTTTATCTACAGAAAAAATTAATGGTGATTTCACGTAACAAATCGATAAAGTGACAGTCTATAGTTGAAAGTGAGTTCGTTCCTAGCACTGGCGGAGATACAACCACCAGTCGTGTAGCAACACCGTGCTGACTTCGAAGCACTTTCGTATAGAAGTTGTTCATTGAAGAACACAACGATGTTCAGTAGTGAACAAGAAAATGATTTGATCCACTAAAAAGATGTAATGGCAAAGCAATTGTGAAAGGGCATGAAAGTTGGAAGTGAGTCTTGAGCCATTGTTTGTTTAGTGTTACGGTTTTTATGGAGCCTTCTTGCTAATGCAAGGTCTCCCTGGTGTCCTATTGTCTTCAACATTTTACCTTCATTGCCATGATGACAAATTTGTCTATTGTCGTGCTATGCCTTTGTGTGTACTGTAATTCAGTAGCGCGGATCAGGAATGGTTATGACCTGCACATCGATGATAGGAGGATCGCGGTAGAAAATCTTAAATTGAAATTAGCTGAAGGCACCGCACTCACGTCTGCCGAGAGGCATTCGATCAGCAGGCAGATCAGCAAATTGACCAACTACATCGCATACTACGAGTTAACAGAGGTTATCATTGATCAACTGAGGACTATAGCACCTGATATTTATGCAAGTGCTGACTACATCAAGGATAGGAAAGGGAGATTTACAGATATCTACATTAAACTCATTCCAAAAGAGGAATCAATATTGCCATTGAGCGGTGCCAGTTTCCTGGGAACTTCCGCGAGGGATGAGGATGCCAGTTATTCAAGCTACGGTGAATACTCCGTCGCCATTGATGTCTGGATCTCCGGAACAGCCCTGCTTCAACTGTGCCATGAACTTGGCCACGTCAATTACATCGTCCCCAATCTCGCCGCATATTCCAAATTTTACGAGAGACATTATCCGAAGGAAAAGGCGAACGTTAACTCTATTGGACACCATCGCAACGATTTGAGCGGCAGATCGGCCATTGATTTTGAGAAGACATTTCGCTCCGATTATAGTCGCTACATCCGCCACATTGATGGAAAGCCGGAAACAGTATTCTCACTTTTGAAAGGAATAAGAAGAGATATTCGCGAGCGAAATTCTCTTGTGAATCCTGCCACCGCTTCGAATCTTCAGTTATGGAAGTAGGGGTGGACACAAGTTGCGTTCTGTTGGTGCTGTCGCATAATGTTTAACAACATTTTGTATATTTATTCATAACCGGTTAAGGTCAATTCCTAACACGCCCTCTGTTATGAAAAAATTTAAAATACGTCTGACCGTTACCCTGCTTTTACTTTCTGTTTCGCTGCTATGGTCATGGAGAAAAACTGATCATCAGAAATTATCTTACCCGCGTCCAGCACCGCTGCCTATGTCTGTTTGCGGATCGTTTTCTTTTAAATGGTCTGATACATCGGCACTAGCCCGTCCCAAAATAATGGACGGCCTTGGTAATCTTCATTATCAGGTGTCTACTAAATCGCCGAAAGCCCTGGCGTTCTTTGAACAGGGACTGCGTTTGGTTTATGGGTTTAATCATTGGGAAGCAATACAAGCTTTCAGAGAATCAGTGCGTCTCGATCCGGATTTCGCTATGGGACATTGGGGACTTGCCCTTGCCTTTGGCCCCAATCTCAATGACTGGAATCCAGTCGACCGCGAACGGATCGCCTATGAATCAATACAGGTAGCCCGTCGTTACGCGTCAAAGGCTTCCGGCCTTGAGAAGGATTTTATTGAAGCGCTGGCAACGCGTTATGACGGTAAAGCACACGACGTTCGCGATTCCCTTAACGCGGCGTACGCGAATGCTATGAAAGCGCTTGCAGTCAAGTACCCGAACGATCACGAAGTTCAGACGCTGTATGCTGACGCCATCATGAACACCATGCCGTGGGATTATTGGGAGGCCGACCACACTCCGAAGCCAGCTACCCGTGACGCGAGAAAAGTCCTGGAGAATGTAATCACCAAATTCCCTGATCATGCCGGCGCGCACCATCTTTACATTCACTTAATGGAAGCGTCGCCTACACCGGAGGTTGCAACGAAAAGCGCCAGATTTCTCGAGACAGCGATGCCTGGCGCGGGCCACATCGTGCATATGCCAGCGCATATTTATTTCCGTACGGGAGAGTATGCAAAGGGTGTCGACCTCAACATCGTAGCCTCGCGTGTCGATGAAGACTACCTTGCCCGATCTGCTAATCAGGGGATGTACAGGCAGTCATACTATCCGCATAACGTTGACTTCGTAAGTTATGGCTCCTATATGGATGGTAGGAGTATCCTTGCCTTGCAAACGGCGATGAAGCTTGCGTATAAGTCAAATTTTTCGGGTCCCACCAGTGAATACTTTCTGGCAGAGCCCATGGTTGCGTATACGCGTTTTGGTAAATGGACCGACATCCTGTCGCTGCCCGATCCGGGTACCCGCGTCATGTTAGCCCAAATACTTTGGCGCTTTTCAAGAGGGCTGGCGTTGCTACGCTCGGGATACACGTCGGAAGCAAGGAATGAACTCGCTAAACTCGATTCACTTAACAAGCTAGACACGTTGAAGTCACTTTACATTACATTCAATCCGGTTTCCAATGCGGCTGAGATCTCAGCAGGGGTTCTGCGGGGAGAACTTCTGATGAAGGAAAAGAAATTTGATGAAGCCATCCAGAGTCTGCAAGAGGCTGTGAAGGTTGAAGACGGGATGCGTTATACAGAGCCACCGGACTGGAAACTTCCAGCGCGCCATTATCTTGGCGCAGCGCTGCTGAACGCTGGCAAATTCGATGAAGCTGAAAAGGTTTACACTGAGGATCTGATGATAAATCGCGAAAATGGCTGGTCGCTGACGGGCCTACGCGAGGCGCAACTTAAACGAGGACGGAAGGCCGAGGCTGATGCAACAGCAAAGCGGTTAGCCAAGACCTGGAAAAATGCGGACATATCCATCACGTCGTCACGGTACTGAATTTAAATGAATTGTGAATGGCGGATGTACAAATCGATGGCGATTTGCAAACCTTTCGGCCCGCTTTCACTTTTCACCATTCACTTTTCACTTAACCTCCCCCAGGTAGCGATCGTACCAACGCATTGCTTCTGTTACAAATTCGGTCCTCGGCACAAGGTGACCCGATTCATAAATAAACATGCGCTTATCATTTTTGGGACTCCCCAGAAAATCGAACATGGGTTTTTGTGATGTTTCGACCGGGAAGAACATATCATACCTTCCGTTGACCATTAAAACAGGCTGCGTAACGCGAGGAATAAAATTGATCTGGTCAGCTTCCGGCAATGCCCTTTGCATTGCCATTCCGCCGACATTCAAGATAACTACCTTGATTCTTTTTTCAACGGCAGGCATAATTCCTCCCATAAAGCCACCCCAACTCCAGCCCAGAAAGCCAACCTTGTCGGACTGTATGTCCTTTCTTGTTTCCAGGTAATCAATGGTACGCCCAATGTCTTTGCGCCACATGATCACATGGTCTTTGTAGAAAACCGTTTCTTCCTGCAGATCGGACTTTAATTCGTCATATCGTTCATGTGTTCCTTTATAAATTGGAATAACCACCGCCCGTCCGTTTTTTAAGAGAAAATCTAATCTCGCTATCGCAAGGTCAATATCAAATTTGCGTGAAAATATATCACCTGATCCCGGGAAGAATACAATCGGTTGGAATGGAGGTTTGAAATTCTTAGGCAGATACAAATAAGCCTGACCACGTTCGTGGTTATAGCCTGCGTCAAATGTTACTTTTTGTACGGTATAGAATTCTTTGTCGGCAATGTTGCGGACACTGTCCATCAGTGGGACATTATCATAGGCATATTGTCTCTTGAAAATTTCAAACGTTTCATCATTCACTGGCTTTTCCTTGCGATAATCCCTGAAAGCAATACCTACATTTTTATGCAAAGTCGCCAGGGTTGGGTCGCCTGGAAGTTGCTTGATGCAACGAAATCCATTGGCAGCGCTTCGGTCCATTGCGGACTGCGTATAAGCATCATTAAACGCATAAGTTGGATCATTCCAGCCGCCTCCTAATATAAATCGCTGCTCAGGATTGCCCGTAGGATTTGAACACCATTCCCGCGCATTACCTGCAATATCATAAACACCGTACGTGCTTATTCCCGGCATCGAGCCCACGTCGACCGTTCCTTTGCCTGTGAAATTACTGAGCGGAATAATGAATTCAGCCCGCGACGTTTCGGCGACAACACTCCAATGAAAAACAGTTGGAAGTTCCTTCTTTGCAAATGCAGCGTACGCTGCGGCCTCATACCACGAAACCCCAGTGACCGGATGATTTTCTTGTCCGTCGGGATAGGTACCCGCTTCCCAGGTGGACGGACCCGGCCTGCCTGTACGGTCAAGAAATTTTGAAACGGCTAGATCAAACGGTAACGCCTTTCCGTCAGACGGAATCGGAAATTGCCAGAGAGATTTATTGGTGTAACCACCCGAATCTATAAAGGATTTAAACTGCTTATTAGTGACTTCGTAACGATCAATAAGAAATTCACCGACGCTCGTCCCACCATATTTTTCGAGCCCGACAATGTACATTTCTGTGACTCTGCTTGGAATGCGCGCCATATTCAATGGAATGCTCTCGGATTTGTCCATTTTTAATTTGAGTTCGCCTGGTCCAAGTCGCGCAAATGCCCATGGACCGGCGTATTGAATAGTTTCAAAACCCGGTTTACGGAGTTCGATTCTCAGATAGCCTCGTCTGATAACAAAGTTTTTCGCCGGCGTTGTGCCCGCGGATATCCAGTCCATTCCTGGCTTTTCATATGCTTTCCAAAAAATTTCTGCACCGGCAGGCTCAGTTTCAATCGTAACATTCCACGTTAATCTCGACCATAGCTTAATAAGCGCCGAATCGTTGGGTAGATATTGTCTCGCTTCAACTGCCATATCATACGCCTCCATGGGAGGACGGAAATTTTCGTCAACCAGTTTTTGAATGGCCGGCAGCAAAACGAGTTTGGCTCGATTAACATTTCGTTGATTCAGATACCACCGTGTCCCAAAGAAACCAGCCAGTAATAAAGCAAGCGCCACGCCGGACCATATGACTCCCCGTGAAAATGAGACAGATGTTTTTCGAGGGTGGCGTTCCGTAATTTTATTGATAGCAGGTTCAGCTACCTTGATCGGAACAGTTGGATTTTTTTCGCGGACCTTATTCTTCTCCGCATGTTTTATACCGCGAAGGATCTCATCAATCGCATTGGCAACTTTATTAATCTGATCGCGGTAATACGGTTGCTTGGTGTTTTTGATCACGTCATCGTCCCAGGGACGAAGGGAACGATTTACACCAGGGGAATGATAGATGAAATCAACAGATCGAATAGGACCAATGTAGGATTCTGCCAATGTCAGATCGTCCGGGTCGAGGTCGTGTATGCGCACTGGCAATACCCGGCTCGATACGTTTCCTGAAGATAATTTGATGTTCAGACCAAATTGATCCTGTTTTGCGTTTTCGATAAAAGCAACAAATTCATGCGTCCATGCAAACCCTTTTGAGTCACAATAAGTCTTTGAAAGAATAGGAATAAATATCAGGCATTTGAGCTTTACTTCCAGTGAATGGTTTACAGAATGGGTCTCCAGCAAGCCGTCGTGTGGATTGGAGTCAAAGTAGATGTGTACCTTATCTTTGACTGTTGCCTCCAGTTCCTTGTTGAGGTTGTTAACAAACTCCGTTACCCAGCCATCGTATTTGTTATCGTTTTGACGGTACGAAATGAATATATCGTACTCATAGTTAGGTAGGGTGGAGGCCATTAATCAAATATAAAATTTTTTGCCGATGGTCCGGGAAAAATTGTGCTGCGCAGGGCCTGCGGGTATCCACGCGAGGACTTACCTCCTGGGTTCATAATGCAGGAACATCACACCTGTGTCGTATTTTTTAATATCTACGAGGTTATAGTTGCTGTAGCTCAGTGTCTCCGGAAAAAATGATCTGCCACCCCCAACAGCAGTAGGACAGATTTGCAGGTGATATTCGTCGATTAAGTTCTCTTTCATAAGAGATTGAGCCAGTGAAATACTTCCCCACAAGACCATGTTCTTTCCATTTACAGCCTTCAATTTTCTCACTGCATCCGCCGCACTACCGTTGACTATCTGCGCGCCGGGCCAGGTTCCCCACGGCGCACTTTGTAATGTATTAGAGAATATCATCTTGTGTGTAGCGTTGAGTTTATCAGCAATGATCTCCTTATCTGTTGATGCGGTCGGCCAAAAATCCACAAAAAGTTCATACGTTATTCGACCGAGTAAGATCGTGTCTATGCTGTCCATGAACTTTAGTTGGTCCTCATCGGCGAATTTGTTCGAATCGGACGATGGAAAGAAATCCAATTTACCGGCTTGGTCGGCGGCATATCCATCCAACGATAACCATTCTTCTACAATCAGTTTTCTCATAAAGACTCCATTTTGATCTCACTTAAATATCGCGATTTTGAATGACAGATCGCTTTTGAATGAATCTCATTTTATGATGATAATGATTATATTGAAGTGAGCACCTTTCAAAGCAACCCCTGATGCCAAAGAAATTTGACTATACGCGAAATGCGCGAAGATTTGTGGCAAGGTGGCCTGTTTTTACATTCGTCCTGTCGCAAGTTGTATTCTGGATTGTCGCTTACGTCTTCCTGGCGATCATAGCTCACATGGTGCTGCTGACAGCAGGTCCTGCACTCCACGCTGAGATCAACCTCAACATGAGCCTTGTGGTCGCGGTGTTTTTTGGTTTTTTCTACGGACTCGTATCGGGGTACGCCGGTTGGTTCTTCGGAAGAAAGGTCTTTTATAAAAAGCCCCTATGGATCGTAACTATCGGAAAAGCGGTCATCGCTATTGTGATCTTCGTAACATTAATCAGCCTTGTCAGGTCTGCCTTGTATCCCTATTTGCACGAAAGATACTTTAGCAATGTAGATATGGTGAGGCTGGACCGATCCTGGGAGATATTTTTTGATCTACTGCTAGTGTATACGATAGCGATCGGACTGCTGATCAATTTTATTAACCAGGTAAATAGAAAATATGGACCAGGTGTTTTGATTCCCATATTGTTGGGTAGATATAGGAAACCAAAAGAGGAGGAGCGGATCTTTCTATTCATGGACCTGAAATCTTCCACCTCGATAGCTGAAGCATTGGGACATCTCAAATACAGCGCTTTTATCAGGGATAGCTTTATGGATATTAATTCAGTGCTGGCTGCTTACAATGCCCAGATCTATCAGTATGCGGGAGATGAGATCGTCATAACCTGGACAATAGAAGAAGGGATGCAGGATTTTTCCTGCATTCGGTTCTTTTTCGCGTGTGAAGAAAAGTTTAAGCAGAATGCGCCAGGTTACATGGATGCCTATGGTCGGGTACCCGAGTTTAAAGCCGGCCTCCACATGGGCAAGGTCACAGCAGTAGAGGTGGGAGATATAAAAAGGGACATTGCTTACCATGGCGATACACTTAATACGGCAGCACGCATACAGTCTGTTTGTAATACATACAACAAGAAACTTTTAACGTCGGCGTATATTTGGGAGAATACAGAAGTGGGAAGATATTACACGATGGAATCGCTGGGAGCTATTGAATTGAAAGGGAAATCCAATCGTGTTGAGATAGCAAGCCTACGAGAATTGACGATTTAGTGATTTAGTGATGTTGAGAATTTAGTGATTTAGTGATTGACGATTTGGTGATTGGGGAGCCCACTCTACTGAGCGATAGTAGTCACGTTCATCGAAGTGATCACCATGCGACAAAACCAATCACTAAATCACTAAATCGCTAAATCGTCAATTCTTATTAATGTTCGCGTGTACCCACTCCACTTCGTGTAGTGGTGATATGCTATCCAGAGCATTGAAACGACTGAAGATCCGCGACGGTATATCGTAGGGTAAGCTGTGCTTGCGGTAGGGACCACAAGTGCCTAGAAGCCACTCGCGCGCTGCCCAATGCGGCGGATTAACGGTGAACTTAAATACATAATAGTCGAGTGCTTCTTGTTCCGTTAGGGTTATCATCATCAGGAACTCGATATAATCCGGCGTCGTGCCGAGTTCCGTGGGAAACTCCAACCAGTTTACGAGAAAGCTTTCGGCGCCTTTTTCACGAGTTAAATATGTCTCCGGAAAGAGGTGCATTTTATTGTGGGCTTCCATGAGCCTGTAAATGGCAAGTCGGAGAGATGGGTTCTCAGACATTGCAAGTATTTCATGAGACGTCACATCCTCATTGTCTCTAAGTTTCTCGATCAGTGGCTTGACGACAAGCAATTTTTCCAATGCTGACTTTAGCATCTTGCGTTTAATGTATTCTTTATACAGTATAAAGAGCGTTCCTAGGAACGTAAGAATCAGTACAACAAGCAGGATGATCTTCATTTAAGGAATTCGCGTAAACTATGAGCGCAACCTCGAAAAAGCACAAGATTCATATCCTGCGTTTTGTCGATAAGTGACAAACTAAAGCTGTTTACGGCGGGAGAAAAGATGTCGGTGTGTAAAGCACCAAATGATGAACTTACCTCCAAAAAAATGAGCTATCCTGTCAAGTTCTAAGCGTCATGGAAACCTGATCAAAGATACCCTAATACGAGCACAATGACCGTCACAGGTTGATATATTATGAGCCTTATATTTGAACGGGGATTGGTGCTCATGTGTTCATTTGACAAACATGTTGGACAATACTGCGTCACAGGCGGCAATTTGGCAGCTATCTGCTCCTGGGTTTCCTCTTATAACTCGGGCGCTTGCGATAATTATTTTTTCTGATCTTATTATATGCAGTCTTTTTTGCAAGAGAACGCGCCTGCGTCTTTTTTAATGTTTTTGCAAATGGCTCATACCGAAGCATAATTTCATGACTTCCAGCATTGGCCCCAGAGAATTTGGACATTGTCATATCGTAAGCGTACCCGAATTGCATTTCGTCCTTTACCTGGAACTGAAGCATCGCTACGACGGCGTTCGATGTACGATACGATAGCCCTGCCGCTACTTTCTCTTTCCACCACATGTTTGCGTTAATATCCAGTTGCAGTGGCGCTCCGTGAACGCCTTTGAGAAGGAGTGATGGTTTTAATGACCAGTCCGGATTCAACTCAAAAGTATATCCAGTTGTAACGAAGAGGTGACGGTTCTGCCGGTTGGGATAACTGGTAAAATCGATCGTAGGAGTATCGGTTCCGGAAAGATTATGCTTGATCATTTTGGGAACACCACCACCGACAAAGAATTTCGAAGTATAGTAATATGCGCCGAAACCAAAATTCGGAAACATGCTGCTGGTTGACTTGCCGAATGCGTTGTCCGCCAGACCTGGAGTTAGTGATGTTTCCACATCGCCGTAATTAGCCCGGTATTGATTGATACCCCCTTGCAAGCCCATTGAGAGCACGCCTTGGTTTGAAAATCTGATTCTGTATGCATACGCTACATTGATCAGCATGTTTTTGGAGATACCAATTTTATCCTGTACAAGGATTATTCCCAAGGCCATTTTCTGATTGCGTATTGGTGCATCGGCACTGAATGTAATTGTAGTTGGTGCGCCCGATATACCTACCCATTGCTTGCGGTAAAGCGCCGTCATGGTAAGCGTTTCTCTTGTACCTGCATATGCAGGATTGACAGCAAGCCCGTTGAACATGTACTGAGAGTACATCGGGTCCTGCTGCCCGTGTACCTTTGTGGCACACAAAGCGAGGAAGCCAACACTTAACAATAAGAATAAAGATACTTTCATAATGTGTCTGTAGAAAGCTGAAGCTTTCGCTTTTATCGTTGCAATGTGAATGATTTTACTTGCTTGAATGACCCTATGGCCACCTTGTAGAAGTAAGTTCCATCCGGGAGTTCCTTACCGATCGTAATGCCGTGCGTAGATATGCCACTCCAGTCGTTGTTATAACTATCGTTGCTGTATACTGTGTTACCCCAACGGTTAAAGACCTCAAATTGTACCTTCTCTATACCGGTGTAGGTGATGACGAATGTGTCATTTACCTGATCGCCGTTGGGTGAGAATCCTTCAGGTATGTAAATGACACCTGCCAAGGGATCTGTTATCGTAATTGTCAACGTGCTGGTCACGCATAATCCGGGAAGCGGGCTTCCATTATCACAAATCTCTATCAGCACCTGGTCTTCGCCTACAAAATTATCTTCTGGTTTATAGGTGTAGTTACCTTGCGCATCGATCACAATAACGCCATGCGATGGACCGGAGATCGCTGTCGTGTTGACAACCAGTAATGTGCCATCTGGATCGACGTCTCCCGTAAGTATATTACCTGTGGCTGATTGATTGCGATCGCCCGTCCCAATATCCGGCAATAGTATGGGGGCGTCATTTACCGGAGTAATTGTGATGATAAGGTCTGTTGTCGTACACGATGGAACAGGGTTGGTGTCGCAGATCTGAACACGAACTGTGTCGATACCATTGAAGTTGGCCTCAGGAGTATACGTATAGTTTCCTCCTGTGTTAATGACTATGGAACCGTGTTCAGGACCACTCACAGGTGTTTGACTGACAACAAGGGAAAGGCCTTCCGGATCGAAGTCACCGGCAGCTAGAAGCTTACCAGCTACTGGAAAATCTTCAATCCCGGTTGATCGTTTTGTGCTGACGTTCGGATCCTGATTCATTACAACGGTCAGGGTAAGGGTCATGTTCACACATGCCGCCGGAAGAGGCAAACCACCATCACATACCTGCAAAACGACGATGTCGGTTCCTGTGAAACCTGGGTTTGAGACGTACGTATAATCACCGTTCGCATTGATGGTGATCACGCCGTGAGATGGACCTGATATCGGCATGGTATTCACTGTTAGCGGTGTGCCTTCAGGATCAAAACCACTTGCCAATAGATCGCCCGTGGCGTTCAATCCTACAGTAGCTATGAATACTTTGTTGCCTATTTGTGGTGGATCGTTAACCGCATTGACGATTATGGTAATGAGCCCAGCATTGGATATATCCCCGGTGTTATCGCCAACTGTATAAGATATAGACGCAGCGCCATTAAAATTCAGGACGGGTGTGAAGGTCAGACTTCCAGCAGTGTTGTATTGCCACACGCCTTCTGGTGTTGTCATAGTTGTTTGAAAACCATTGGCCGCAGGATCCAGGTCAAACGCAGCGGGATTTATGGTGCCATCGGCATCCGTATCGTTCAATGTCGGATTAAACGACATCGCTGTATCTTCAATGGTAGAAAGATTATCGGCGATTGCAACAGGATTGTCATTTACAATATTGACACTTACCGTGATGCTCCCGGCCGCAGAGGTCAATCCAAGATCGTCATTCACGGCGTACGATATGGAAGCAGGGCCATTGAAGTTCAAGGCGGGCACGAACGTTACATTGCCAGTATTGTCAACGCTCCACGAACCCGCTGGCGTCATAAGGGTATTTTGTATGCCTGCAGTTGAAGGATCAAGGTCGACTGAACTAACATTGACAGTTCCATCCACGTCGTTATCATTGCTGGTAACATTGAAGGTTACTGATGTGTCCTCATTAGTGCTTCGAGTATCTGCTGTTATTATGACCGGATCATTAACGGGTGTAACCGAGACTGACATTGTCACTGCATCGGATGTGGATCCGTCGTCGTCATTTACCTGGTACGATATGGATGCCGGTCCGTTAAAATTCGACGCAGGTGTGAAGGTAAGATCGCCTGAATTGTTGACTGTCCAGGTTCCTGCGGGATTGGTGATGGTTGGCTGAATCCCGGGCGTTGAGGGGTCCAGATCAACAGAGGCTGCATCAATGGCGCCATCGATATCGTTATCATTCGCCGTGATGTTGTAGGTCAGCGACGTATCTTCATTGGTATTTGTTGCATCCGCTACAGCTACCGGTTTATCGTTGACGTCATTGATGGTGATGGTGAATGTCTGTGTTGAAGTGTTATCTCCGCCATTAACTGTTCCACCGTTGTCTGACATGACAACCACCACGACAGCGGTACCAAAAGCATTGGCTGCAGGTGTATAGATCAAATTACCGGTTGTTGGATCGATAGCGGGTTGAATAGTGAATAAGCTATTGTTATCGTTGGTGACGGCGAAGGTCAATACCTGCGCGCTTTCATTAGCAGGGCCAGCACTGATGGCTGTTGCCCATCCCACAATATTTTGTGCACCTGCATCTTCGTTAATGGTCTGATCTATGCCTTTTACAAAAGTAGGCTCATCATTAACGGAATTTACTGTGATGCTGAAGGTCTGTGTGACAAATGTATCGTCTCCGCCATTCGCCGTGCCGCCATCATCTGTAAGCACTACTGATACATTGCCTACGCCATTTGCATTGGCTGCAAGCGTGTAAGTTAAAGTACCCGTTATACCATTGATTGCCGGCTGAACAGAGAACAAGCCATTGTTATTGTTGCTGACAGTGAAGGTCAATACTTGCGTACTTTCACTTGGATCACCTTTGTTGATTGAAGTTGCCCATCCCACAATATTCTGCGCTGCCGCATCTTCATTGACGGTTTGATTTGCACCTTTTACAAAGCTTGGCTCATCATTCACGCTATTGATGATGATGTTGAATGTTTGTGTTGAAGCGTTGTCTCCACCGTTGGCAGTTCCGCCGTCGTCACTTAAAGTAACTGTAACAATGGCTGTCCCGGAAAGGCCGGCGGCAGGGGTATAGGTCAAGTTACCTGTTGACGCATTGATGGAAGGTTGAATAGAGAATAAGCCGTTGTTATTGTTAGTGACCGTGAAAGTCAATACTTGAGCGCTTTCATTGGCAGGGCCAGCACTGATGACTGTGGCCCATGCCACAATATTTTGTGCCCCTGCATCTTCGTTAATAGTCTGATCCGTCCCTTTTACAAATGCAGGCTCATCATTAACTGAATTTACAGTGATGGTGAAGGTCTGCATTGCAAAAGTATTATCGCCACCATTCGCCGTGCCGCCATCGTCGCTGAGCGTGACAGATACGGTAGCCGTGCCAAATTGGTTAGGAGCCAGGGTGTAAGTTAGATTGCCGGTTAAGGTGTTAACAACAGGCTGAACGGAGAATAATCCATTGTTATTGTTGGTCACTGTGAAAGTCAATATCTGCGCGCTTTCATTCGCATCTCCTTTGTTGATCGAAGTTGCCCATCCCACAACATTCTGCGCTGCAGCATCTTCGTTGACGGTTTGATTTGCACCTTTTACAAAGCTAGGCTCATCATTCACGCTGTTGATGGTGATGGTGAATGTCTGTGTTGAGGTATTGTCACCACCATTGGCTGTTCCACCATCATCGGAAAGGGCAACCGTAACCGTTGCAGTTCCGGAAGCGCCGGCTGTAGGCGTGTAGGTTAAGTTACCAGTTGTCGTGTTGATGGAGGGCTGAACTGAAAACAGTCCGTTGTTATTGTTAGTGACCGTGAAAGTCAATACTTGTGCACTTTCGTTCGCAGGACCTTTGCTAATAGAAGTTGCCCAGCCAACGATACTTTGTGCACCAGCATCTTCATCGATGGTTTGGTCGGCACCTTTCACAAAAGTCGGTTCATCATTGACGCTATTGACAGTGATGATGAATGTCTGCGTGGCAAAAGTGTTGTCACCACCATTGGCCGTTCCACCATCGTCGGTGACTACCACGGATACATTGGCCACACCATTTGCATTGGTTGCAAGGGTATAGGTCAAATTACCAGTTGCTGCGTTGATTGCAGGTTGAACCGAGAATAATCCGTTATTGTCGTTTGTTACCGTGAAGGTTAATATCTGAGCGCTTTCATTGGGATCGCCTTTGTTGATGGAAGTTGCCCATCCTACAACATT
>Ga0193753_10000692_pt1 | contig 31987 bp, 30 predicted proteins | sample H1c2metaG_FD_144925 | JGI IMG/M metagenome (GOLD analysis project Ga0193753, IMG submission 144925) | Soil microbial communities from a riparian zone of the East river system, Colorado, United States - H1c2 | ecosystem: Environmental > Terrestrial > Soil > Riparian zone | place: USA: East...
CGCGTCGGCTGGCCGGCGCGGGCCTGCACGCGGAGGACACGACGTCCTTCTCCGGGCTGGTCGCGGTGCTCGGCCTGTCGCTCCAATACCTCGTGGTGCGGCTGCTGGCTGGGGCGCTGCCGGAGTGGCGCTCGCTGGGCGCGCTCCTCGCACTGCAGCTCGCAGGCTCCGCGCTGGGCGTGATCACGGTGCTCGCCGTGATGGCCCCGCGGCCCGACGGCGTGCGCGCGCTGGGCCTGCGCCGGCACCGCGGGCCGCCCGCACCGCTCGTGGCGCTGGCGGCGTGGCTGGCCTTCTATCCCGTGCTGCTGGGCGTGGAAGTGCTCAACGCGTGGTGGCAGGCGCGGCTGGGGGACGGCCGCGTGCTGCAGGAGCCGCTGCGGCTGTTCCTGGAGGATCCGGCGGCGCGTGGCTCCGGCTTCGTGTGGCTCGCGGTCGTGCTGCTGCTGCCGGCGGCCGAGGAGCTGCTGTTCCGGGGCGCGCTGTACGGCGCGCTGCGGCGCACGCTGCACCCGGCGCTCGCGGTGCTGCTGTCGGCGCTGCTCTTCGGGCTGGTGCACGAGCCGGCGGCGGCGCTGCCGGCGGCCGTGCTCGGCGCGGTGCTCGCCGTGCTCTACGAGCGGACCGGGAGCCTCGCGGCACCGCTCGCCTTCCACGCGCTGCACAATGGGTTCACGCTGCTGCTCGCCACTCTCGTCCCCGGAACGCTGCCATGAGCTCGACGCCGTCCGCCGGATCCCGCCCCGCGGGGCCGGCCCCCGAAGGCCCGCCCCGCCAGGGACTCCCCGCCGATGCCTTCTCCCGTCCGCGCCTGCTGCGGCACGGCGAGGCCTTCGTCGCCTCCACGGCCGTCGTCATCGGCGACGTGGTCCTCGGGCGGGACTGCAGCGTCTGGTACGGCGCCGTGATCCGCGGCGACTGCGCGCGCATCACGATCGGCGCGCTCACCAACGTGCAGGACGGCGCCGTGATCCACGCGGACACCGGCGTGCCCAACGAGATCGGAGCCGGGATCACCATCGGCCACGCCGCGGTCGTGCACGGCCGGCGCGTCGGCGACGGCTGCCTCATCGGGATCAAGGCCGTGATCCTGGGCGGCGCGGAGATCGGCGCGGGCTGCATCATCGCGGCCGGCGCCGTGGTGAAGGAGAACGCGGTCATTCCGCCGCGCTCGCTGGTCGCCGGCGTGCCCGGCAAGGTGATGCGCACCGTCACCGACCAGGAGCTGGAGCTCTTCGCCGGCCACGCCGCGCACTACCTGGAGCTGGCCCGCTCCCACATCCGCGACTGAAGCGGCGTGCCGGTGCGCGCCGTCAGGGCCGGTGCGCGCCGTCAGGGCGTGAGGAGCTGCTCGCCGTTGGTGGCGCTCACGCCGTGCGGGGCGCCGGCGTCCGGGAACCAGGCCTGCAGGTAGAGGCTGAAGTTCGGGGGCAGGCCGGCGGGCAGCGACCCGGGGATGTTCAGCGCGCCGGGGCCCGAGGCCAGGTTGATGATGACGTCCGGCGTCGGCAGCAGCGTGCCGCCCTTGAACGGCGCGCCGATCAGCGAGAAGCCGACGAACAGCGGGCCGATCGTGCCGGGCGGCAAGTCCGTCAGCGAGAGCGTGAAGGACCCGTTGGCGGCCAGCGAGCCGGAGCCCGAGAGCTGTGGCACGAAGTTGCCGGCGAGGCCGCCGCCCAGATCCACGAAGCTCCCGTTGCCGTTGTCGGCGAAGCCGGTCGCGCGCACGGCCACGTCGCCCGACACGCCGGCGGCGCACAGGTTCAGCCACTGCCCGTTGGTCTGCCGCACCCAGTTCTTGCCGGCCTGGCAGCCGTTGCTGTCGGTCACGAGGTTGGGCGTGTGGCCGATCTGGAAGACCTCCAGGCAGAGCGAGTTCACCGGGTTCAGCACCTGGCAGCCGACGGTGAACGCGCCGCCGACCGTGAGGTTGGCCGCCTCGACGTTCCAGGCATTGAAGGCGCCCGCCGTGAACGACAGCGTCGGCGAGACGTAGAGCGCCTGCGCGAGGGTGGGACTGCCGCCGGCGATGGAGGCCGTCGCCCAGACGTAGAGCTTCACGCTCAGCGCGTTGTTGGCCACCGACGGGCACTTGCCGATGTAGACCTGCAGCTCCTTCAGCTTCAGCGGGTAGTTGCCGGCCGCCGTGTCCAGCACCGCCGCGCCGATCTCGTTGGGCGCGAAGCCGAGCTGCACCGCCACCGCCGAGCCGTCCGAGAGCGCATCGTTCTTGACGGTCACGTCCGAGGCCGCCGCGTCCGGAGCCAGCAGCCCCGCGACCAGGAGAAGGGCGGAAACGCCCGGCAACATGTGCGCCACGGTCATGGAGTCACTCCGTACGGCGAGAGCGAGGACACGCAGCGATCGCCCCGCGATCCCTGCCCGAAGGCGCGGAAGTCTATCACCGGCCTGCACGGCATCCGCTCGAGCGGCAGTTGAGCACGAGGCGGGCTCCCGGCCGGCGTGGAGGTTCAAGCCGACGCGCGGAAACGGCCGAAAGACAGGGTTCGAGAGACGCCGGGCTCTGCCCTCCCTCAGGACCTCGGCCGCGCCTCGTGCGCGCCGTCGCAAGACCCTTGACCGACCATCCGCGCCACGACCACGGCCCGCTCCACGTCACGCCCCGGCCGCGCCGCCAGCGCAAGCCCGGCGCCTGGAACTACGCGGAGGTGGACGACTTCAAGGCCCCCGAGGCGTGGCGCCTGTTCCGGATCATGGGCGAGTTCGTCGAAGCGACCGAGCGCCTCGAGACCTGCCGCCCGGCCGTCACGGTCTTCGGCTCGGCGCGCATCAAGCCCGACCACCCGACCTACGCGCAGGCGCAGTCGCTGGGCAGCGGCCTGTCGCGGGCGGGCTTCAACGTCATCACGGGCGGCGGGCCCGGGATCATGGAGGCCGCGAACAAGGGCGCGCTGGAAGGCCAGGGCCTGTCCATCGGGCTGAACATCACGCTGCCGGACGAGCAGGACCCCAACGAGTTCCAGGACGTCGCCCTGCAGTTCCGCTACTTCTTCGTGCGCAAGGTGATGTTCGTGAAGTACTCGTGCGGCTTCTGCATCTTCCCGGGCGGCTTCGGGACCTTTGACGAACTGTTCGAGGCGATTACCCTCATACAGACCGGCAAGATCGCTCCCTTCCCGGTGGTGCTCGTCGGCACCGCGTTCTGGAAGCCCGTCGTCGAGCTCATGCGCACCCACATGCTGGAGCACGGACTGATCTCGGCCGAGGATCTGAACCTCGTCCACGTGACCGATGATGTCAACGACGCGATCTGCCGCATCTCACAGGCCTGGCAGGACAAGTCCTTCCTGCGCGGGCGCCATGCCGGCTGAGGCCGCGCGCGGAGCGCGGACTCCGCGCGACGCACGAGGGCAAGCCGCGCATCAGAGGTGCGTGGCAGCGCCGGCCTCCGGCGCAGGAAGCCGCGGATCAGGTGCGGACGCGGTTCAGCCGCTTGCGCCGCTGCTTCTGGCTCGCCGGACGCTTGCCGTGGTTGGCCTTCTTCATCTTGCGGTTGTTCTTCGCCATGAGGGCCTTCCGGGGCGGGTGCGGGCGCGGCGCGCTGCGGCGTCCGCTCCCGGTGAGCTCGAAACTGTTCTGATGAGAGGCGGGGATTCTAGCGGCGCGCCCCGCGGATCCCAAACGCCCGCCCCGCCGGCGGCCCGATGGACAGCCCTCGCGGCCGCCGTGCTGCTGTTCGGCGCCATCGCAGCGCCCGCGCAGGAGACGCCGCCGACGGCCGCGCCGGCACAGGCACAGGCCGCGCCGCAGCAGGGCGCGCCGGCACAGGGCGCGCCGGCACAGGGCGCGCCGGCACAGGCCGCGCCGCAGCAGGCCGCGCCGGCACAGGCGGCCCCGCAGCAGGGCGCGCCGCAGGAGGGCGTGTCGCCGACGGCCGGCGAGGACGCGGCCAAGCCGCACTCGTTCGCCGAATGGCAGGCCATGCAGAGCGGGAAGGGCGGGCCCGGAGCGCCGACGCAGCAGAAGGCCGAGGCCCGCCCCGCCGTGGACGCGGCGCGAGCGGCGCGCTCCGCGGGACGGAGCGCGGCCGCGCCCCCCGCGCCGGTCGCACCCGCGCCGCCGGTGACGCCCGTGGAGGCCGAGGCCGTCGATCCGCTCGCGGCCCCCATCTCGGCCGCGGCGCAGGCCTACGCGGCCAAGGCGCGCGAGGTGCTCTCGCTGGAGCTGCAGGTGCAGGCCTACGAGCTCAACACGCTCGGCCGCGAGGACCCGGAGACGCTGCAGGGCTACCGCAAGACGCGCCGCCTGCGCATCGAGAAGGACAAGTCCTTCCGCTCGCTCGCCGGGCAGTTCTCCATCAAGCCGCTCCCCATCCCGGATCCCGGGCAGGCGCCGGGGTCGTCGCCCGCCGCGCTGAAGTTCTTCGCCGGCCTGCAGCGTGCCTACGAGACCACGCGCGCGCTGCGGCCGCTCGAGCAGATGCACCAGGACAACCAGACCTTCCTCAAGTCCCAGGACCTGATCGCGCGCGACCGCGCGACCGGCATCCGCGACGAGCTCATCGACCGCGGCGTGATGTTCACGCAGCTCGCGCAGCGCGCCTGGGACATCCGCAACGGCACGCTGGGCGACGACGCGATCCCGGAGCTGCTCGCGACGCTGCACGCGCAGGTGCCGGAGCCGGACGAGAAGGACAGCGACCTCGCGGTGCTGGTGCTCGGCAATCCCGAGCTGCGCGCGCACGTCCTGGGCGAGGTCACCTCGCTGCTCTCGGTGCCGCTCCCGCAGCCGGCGGTGCTGCCGCCGGGCGAGGAGCTGACCGGCCTCGTCGTGGAGCAGCAGAAGAGCCTGCTGGAGAAGGCCGGCCTCACCGCCGTCGTGGAGCAGGAGCAGCAGCTCGCCGACGCGCTGGACAAGGTGAACGCGGAGCTGGAGACCGCCGCGAGCAAGCCGCTGCTGGACAAGAAGGTGAAGATCGTCACCCGGCGCGACGAGCTGCGGCAGCAGTGGTACTCCACGGACCCGGATCCCGAGCTGTACGCGACGCTCGCCGACTCGCAGGAGCAGCTCATCCGCCGCCGCATGCTGGACCTCGGGACGGCGGGAGCGCTCTTCGGCGCGCGCCTGGACGGCAACGTCGCCGAGCGCGAGACCATCGACGGGACACCCTACGCGCGGTGGTCCTTCCTGCAGGACCAGCGCGACCTGCTCAACGAGCTCGATGCCGCGAAGCCGGCCGCGACACCGCTGGACAACCTGCTTCCGCCTCCGCTCTACGGCCTGGACCTGCTGGAGAAGGCCAAGAAGGAGCAGGCCGCGAAGCTGGGCAAGCTGGGCAAGGGCGGCGGCAAGGGCGGGAAGAACGCGCTCTACGGCAAGGGCAAGGGCATCGGCTCGTTCGGCAAGTCGGCCTCCAAGCCGACGCAGCACCCGAAGGGGAAGGCCGGCGCGGGCAAGGGCAAGGGAGCCGGCGGCAAGGCGGGCGGCGGAAAGCCCGGCGGCGGAAAATCTGCCGGCAGCTGGCCGGGGATGAAGAAGAAGCCCTACTGAGCCCGCGAGTCGCCGCCGAGCCGGTGAGTCAGCGCAGTCGTTGAATCAGCGCAGCCGTTGAATCAGCACAGCCGGTGAGCCAGCACCGCCGTGAGTCAGCACGGCCGGAGCGTCAGCGCGCGGCCGCGGAGAGTCCGCCGTCGGTGGCGCCGTCCGGCGCGGTGTCGGACACGGCGTGGTAGCTGTTGTAGGTCTCGCGCGGGATGTAGCTCTCGAGGTAGCTGAAGGCGCTCGCGTCCTTGATGAGGTTGCGCGCGATGACCATGCGCTGGATCTGGTTGGTGCCCTCGTAGATCTGCGTGATCTTCGCGTCGCGCATGTACTTCTCGATCGGGTAGTCCTTCATGTAGCCGTAGCCGCCGAAGATCTGCACCGCGTCGGTGGTGACCTCCATCGCGACGTCCGTCGCGAAGCTCTTGCACATCGCGGCGAGGCGGTTGATCGAGGCCTCGTCCTTGAGATCCACGGCCGTCGCGGCGCGGTAGACCAGCCCGCGCGCGGCTTCCACCTTGGCGGCCATGGAGCCGAGCATGTCCTGGATGGTGCCCATGCTCGCGAGGTTCTGGCCGAACTGCTGGCGGCGCAGCGCGTAGGTCACCGCGTACTCCAGCGCGCCCTGCGCGAGCCCGAGGCCCTGCGCGGCGACGCCCGGCCGCGCGAAATCCAGCGTGTTCATCGCGTGGCGGAAGCCCATGCCGGGGCGGCCGCCGAGCAGCGCGGTGGCCGGCACGCGCACGTTGTCGAAGTGCGTCTCCACGACGGGCACCGCGCGGATGCCCATCTTGTCCTCGATCTTCTTCACGCTGAAGCCGGGCGCGCCCTTCTCCACCATGAGCGCGCTGATGCGGCGGCTCTTGCTGGTCGGGTCGGTGACCGCGAACACGGTGTAGATCGAGGCCACGCCGCCGTTCGTGGTCCACTTCTTCTCGCCGTTGATGACGTACTCGTCGGCGCCGTCCGCGCCGGTGCCCTTCGACAGGCGCGCCTGGCAGCGCATGCCGCCCGCGTCGCTGCCCGCGAACTTCTCGGAGAGGCAGAAGGCGATCATCTTCTCGCCGGAGGCGATCTGCCGCAGGTAGTGCTTCTTCTGCTCCTCGGTGCCGCCGACGAGGATCGGGAAGCTGCCCAGCGCGTTGACCGCGTACGCGACGCCGGTCGCGCCGCACGCGCGCGACAGCTCCTCGACGACGAGGCACAGCGCGACGATGCCCGCGCCGTGGCCGCCGTACTCCTTCGGGATCCACACGCCGAGCAGGCCGCTCTCGATGTACGCGCGGCGCAGCTCCTCCGGGTACTCCTGCACCTCGTCGAAGTGCTTCGCGATCGGGCGCACGACCTCCTCCGCGACCTTGTGCGCGACGGACTGCCAGTGGCGGGCTTCGTCGGTGATCACGATGGCGGACATCGAAGGGCTCCGGAGGGGAGAGAGCGGCGGCCTGCTGCGAGCGCGGAGGGCGCGAGCATAGCGACGGGCGGCGTCGTGGGCGACGGCGCGCTACACTTCGGACGATGCCTGATGGACAAGACCGGATGGAGGCCATGATGCACGCGGAGCTGATCGTTTCCGATCCGGACGTGATGATGGGAAAGCCTGTCGTTGCAGGCACTCGGATCACCGTCGAGCTCATTCTCGAGAAGCTGGGAGCCGGGGAGACCATCGACGACCTGCTCGCTTCCCACCCCCGATTGACGAGACCGGCCATCCTGGCCGCGCTGGATTTCGCGGCGCAGGCTCTTCGTTCTGATGTCCTCTATCCGACCAGCCGCCCTCGCGAATGAATCTGGTGGCTGGTGAAAGCGTCGATGCACCGATCGCAGAGCGCCTGCGCCGCGACGGTCACGACGCGCTTTCCATCGCCGAGTTTTCACCGAGTGTCAGCGACGAGGTGGTTCTTCGAGAGGCCAACGCACGCAAGGCGCTGCTCATGACCGCGGACAAGGACTTCGGAGAGATGGTCTTTGACAGCGACAGACAACCGAGGGTGTCGTGCTTCCGAGACTGTCCGGTCTTCCCTCCGCAACGAAGGCCGCATTGGTCGCCCGTCTCGTCCGCGAGCACGGACAGGAACTCGTCGGTGCCGTGAGCGTCATTGCACCGGGAACGCTTCGCATCCGGCATCAGCTCGGCTGAGGCGTCGAGGAAAGTGAAGTTCGGGAGCTGAGTCGAGAACGTGCCGCCATCATTGTCGCGAGCGGATTCAGCACCGGCGATGTCGCCGGCATACGCTGGAACACCGGCCTCCTGGCCCGAGGCTTCATGACGAGATGTGCCGCTCCGCACGCTTGTCCGACGCGGTGGTATCGTTCCGCCATCCTTGATCTCCGTGCGCGGTGCAGTGTCTCCGCACTGCGGCGTATGCACGACATCCACGGCGGAGAGTGCTGTCCATGGACTCGGCGGTGACTGACGCGACTGCGGCGGCCGGGCCTGTGCAGCAGTCGAAGAGGCTGCGCGTGGCGGGTACTGTTCTGCTGGTCCTCGGCCCGGGATTCTTCGCGGCCGATCAGATGCGGCAACGGCAGGAAGCCGCAGCCGAGCGTCAGCAGATCGAGCGGTTCCAGCAGGACTTCGCGAGCAGCGATCCCGCGGTGCGCGCCGAAGCGAGCCGCCGTTTCGCGCGCATCGAGATCCACGAACACTCCTCGGCCTTTCTGTTCGCAGGCCTCGCTTCGTTCACCGCTGCGTGGGTGCTGCGAATGGCCTCGATGGTTCAGGATGCCAAGCGGAAGTGGTAGTCGTCGATCCGGCGAGGGGCACGCGGATCGCGCGCGCCGGGACGATGTGAGCACACCGGCGGGTCACGCCCTCGCCATCACGCTGCACAAGCGCCGCGGCGGCGTGGTGCTGCTGCGCTGCGACCGGCCCGACGGCAGCTCGACGTGGATGAAGTACGAAGGCGAGCCAGCGCGCCTTCCTTGCCGCACGACATTGGAGCCCATCGTGAAGGATGCCGAGGACTTTCCCTACGCGACGCACCTGGACCACAGATTCCCGGCGCTGACGGTCGTGGACGTGCCGGCGCTGATCCGGGCCTGCACCGACCGCTGGTACAACCAGACGCTGTGCAAGGTGAATGATTCCGTCGTGCGCCTGGGCGTCATGCAGGGCGAATATCACTGGCACAAGCACGACGACGACGACGAGTTCTTCTTCGTGCTGGAGGGACATTTCATCATCGACCTTCCGGACCGCTCGGTGGACCTCCAGCCGCGCGAGGGCTTCGTCGTTCCCAGAGGCGTCGTGCACCGCACGCGCGCGCCGGACCGCGCGGTCATCCTCATGGTCGAGACGGCAGCGATCGTCCCCACCGGCGATGCGTGACACGAGGACGCCGGCATGAGCGCGCCGCAGGACATCGCGCGCACCCGGTACGGGAGCTTCTGGCAGCGGTTCGCCGCGTCGTGGATCGACCGCCTCGTCTTCATGCCGCTCTTCGTGGCGCAGGCTTTCGTGGAGTCGCAGTCCAGGGGCGCGGCCTTCGTGCTCGCGATCCCGGTCGCTGCCGCGTCCGTCGGGTACTCGATCTGGTTCCACGGCCGCGGCGGCCGCACTCCCGGCAAGCGCGTGATGGGCATCCGCGTCGTGCGCACGACGGGAGAGCCGATCGGCTGGCGGCAGGCCTGGATGCGGAGCTCCGTGGACGTGCTCTTCGCCGCCGTCGGCGTCGTCGGGTCCTTCGTGGCGCTGTCGGCCATCGCCGATGCGGACTACTACGGCACCGACTGGATGCACCGCGCCACGCGTCTCGCCGACCTCCAGCCGGAATGGCTCGCCTGGAGCGGAACGGCGGCAGTCCTCTGGACCTGGAGCGAGGTCGTCGTGATGCTGTTCAACAGCCGGCGACGGGCGCTGCACGACCTCATCGCCGGCACGATCGTGGTGTCCGACCAGCCGTCGCAGGCCGTGCAGCCCCAGCCCGCCGGCGCATACCTCTTCGACACCGGAGCGGCGCCGTGAAGCGCCCAACGCGTGCGCGCGAGCGCTGAAGCGCCTCGCCAGCGCTGGCTCCTGCTGCCGCCGGACGGCGTGATCGAGCTGTCGTTCCCGCTGCGCTGATGCCATCCGGGACAAGGCGTCGCCCGAGCCCCGAGGGGCCCGGGCGACGCGGAGAACCGGATCAGCAGCCGCAGGCGCTGCTGCAGCACGGGCAATGCGCGCACACGCAGCTCGCGCAGTCGCAGCAGCAGCAGGCCATCGCGTGGATGGCGCTGCCGTGGCGACGGCGGCCGCGCGATCAGCCCGCCTCGCCGGGCGGAGGCCGCGGCACCGGGGAGATCACGATCCCGTGAGGAGCGTCGCCGCGATCGCCCGGAACGCCGAGCGGCGACAGCTCGAGATCCGCATGGAAGGCGCGCGCCAGCTCCGTCACGAGAGGCGTGCAGCACGCGCGCGCGCAGCAGGTCATCTGGCCGGGCAGCGGCTGCACGTCAGCCGCTGACGCCCTGCAGGCCGTTGCTCGCGGAGAGGCCGTTGCTCGCGCCGCCGTCCTCGATCCAGAGCTGGAAGCACAGCGTCGTGCCGGCCGAAGCGCCGGCGGGCCAGGCGAAGGCGAGGGTCGTCGCGCCGGAAGCATCCGTCGCGAGCGGCAGCAGGAGCTGCGGCACGGGGACGAGCGTCCCGCCCTTGAAGGGCACGGGCGCTGCCGAGAAGCCGAAGACCAGCACGGCCACCGACGAGGGCTTGCCGCCGGTCAGCAGGAGCTGGTTGCCCGAGCCCGCCGTGAGCGGGCCGCTGCCGGCAAGCTGCGGCGCGCCGGCGCTGCCGGCCTTGGCGAAGCCGAGATCGCTCCACGGACCGGTCTGCGCGCAGGCCGAGAATTCCGACGTGTTCCCTGACTGCACCTGCGTCGCCGTGGCGGAGACGAAGGAGCCTGAGCCCGGCGGCGCGGAAAAACTCCCGGTGAAGGCGGCATGTCCCGCACCGTCGGTGGTCACCGCGAGCGCGCCGAGGAAGCTCTGCCCCTCGCCGAAGCCGCTCGGGTCGCAGGCCGCGCTGGCGAAGAACTCGAGGCTGAAGGATTGCTGCGGCAGCGAGTCGAGCGTGCCGCTCACGCCGAGCGCGCCTGCGGAGCTGCCCGCGCCGAGCAGCACCGGGACGTTCTGCAGGCCGTTGGGCCCCGTGTCCGCATCGCCGGCGTCGTTCGGCGTCGGCCCGCCCGGGCCCAGGTCGATGCCCAGCAGCCCGTTGTCGTGGATGGAGTTCCCGGAGATGCGCACGCCCGAGATCGCCGTCGTGAGCCGGATGCCGCCGAGGTCGTTGAAGGCGATGGTGTTGCCCTGGCCGGGATCGGTGCCGCCGATGCGCGTGCTGCTCGAGGGCGGGTTGCCGGGGAAGGAGGCATCCGCGATGCCCTGGTGGTCGGGCAGCGCACCGAGGCCGGTCGCATCGGTGCCGATGAGATTGCCCTCGATGACCGTGCCCGAGTCCATGCCGTACAGCACGATGCCGGTGCCGAAGACCTGTCCGGCGTAGTGATTGACGCCCGGGACCACGATGCCGCTGATGAGATTGCCGCGCACGACCGTGCCCGCGGCGCGGGTCCTCAGCTCCACGCCCGCCGGCCCCTTCTGATGCGCGGAGGCCAGGCCGTCGGCCGTCGTGCCGATGAAGTTGCCCTCGATGAGCGTGCCGGTCGCCCACTCGACGGAGACCTGCGAGCCGACCGGGAAGCCCTCCTCGCCGTAGTGCCCGGAGCCGGAGATGAGATTGCGCTCCGCGGGCGTCGGTCCGCCGATGCGATTGCCGTTGGCCGTCGTCGTGAACTGGCTGCCGCGGATCGCGACGCCGTGCCACACGCCGCTCAGCACGTTGCCGATCACCACGTTGTCGTCGGCCGGCGCGTCGATGCGGACGCCGTCGTTGCCTGCCGAGAGCACGTTGCCCTCGTCCGGGGCCGTGCCGCCCACGATGTTCCCCACGGCCGGCGCCCCGCCGAACGGGCCGGTGAGATAGACCGCCGCGTAGAGCGGCCCGGAGATCGTGCAGCCGATCACGCGGTTGCTGCTGCCCCGGATCTCCACGCCGTAGCCGCGCTGCAGCACCCGATCGAGGCCCTTGATGACGCAGCCGTCGCCGAAGACGTAGATCGACGCGACGCCCCAGGCATTGGGCTCCAGGCCGTAGATGCCCACCTCGTGCCCCGCCGGATTGGTGTTGCCGGTGAAGGCCGTCTGCGTGGTGAAGTCCACGGTGGTGCCGTCATCCTCCAGCGCGAAGATGCCGTTCTCCTGCTTGAGCAGCGCCTGCTCCGTCACCAGCCACCACTCGGACTTCGGAATGGCGAAGCCGATGGTCTGCGGTCCCGCGGTGTTGTTGGCGGCCGCGAGCGCCTCGCGGAAGGAGACCTTTCCGTCGGGCCCGGGAAGCTGGGCCACGGTCTGCGGCGCGGCGACATCGACCACGTCCTCGACCGTGCTGACCGTGACGAGCTGGGCTGGCACGGAGCCGGCCAGGAGCAGAACCGCGCACGCCGCATCACGCCACGTCTGGAAAGAGTGCATCACGACCGGTTCCTGGACACGAGGGATGGGAAAGCCCGGTGAAGCGAGCCTGAATAGCAACCCGTGTGCCACGAACCGCGAGGCCGCTGCGGGGAAGCGGCCGCGCGGCGCGCGGCGCGGTGCGGGCGCAGGCACGGGGGCGCGGAGTTCGCGCCGCACGGGAGCTTCTTTGCCCTTCGCGGCCCCGCGAGGTCGAGCGATGATCCCCGCCTTCGCTTCGGAGACGCGATGGAACGCTACGGGTCGAGGGAAGTGTCGCGGGGAACATTCCGCGTCGAGTGCCCATACCGCGGGACGGCGCTGCTGCGGCACGGCATGTACACGCGGGGCACGGCCTTCACGCCGGCCGAGCGCGCGGCCTTCGGCCTGGAGGGGCTGCTGCCCGCGCACGTCTCCTCGCTGGACGAGCAGGCGCGCCGCGCCTACGAGCACATCGGCCGCAAGACCGACCCGCTGGAGAAGCACATCGGGCTCATCGCGCTCCAGGACCGCAACGAGCACCTGTTCCAGCGCGTGCTGCTCGACCACCTCGAGGAGCTGCTGCCCATCATCTACACGCCGACGGTCGGCCGCGCGTGCCAGGAGTTCAGCCACATCTTCCGGCGCGCGCGCGGCCTGTGGATCACGCCGCGCCACCGCGGCCGCATCCACGAGGTGCTCGGCGCCGCGCCGTTCGAGGACGTGCGGCTCATCGTCGTCACGGACAACGAGCGCATCCTGGGCCTCGGCGACCAGGGCGCGGGCGGCATGGGCATCCCGGTCGGCAAGCTCGCGATCTACAGCGCGGCCGCGGGCATCCCGCCGTGGCAGACGCTGCCCGTGAGCCTCGACGTCGGCACGGACAACGCCGCGCTGCTGCAGGACGAGCTCTACGTGGGCCACCGCGCCCCGCGCCTGCGCGGCCCGGACTACGACTCGCTCGTGGACGAGTTCGTGCACGCCGTCAAGCGCCGCTTCCCGCAGGCGGTGCTGCAGTGGGAGGACTTCAAGAAGAACAATGCCTTCCGGCTGCTGCAGCGCTACCGCCACGTGCTGCCCTCCTTCAACGACGACATCCAGGGCACGGCCGCGGTGGCGGCGGCGGGCCTGGTCGCGGCGACGCGGCTCACGGGCGTGCCGCTGGCCGAGCAGCGCGTGGTGCTGCTCGGCGCGGGCGCGGCGGGCGTCGGCATCGCGCGGCTGGTCCGCGTCACGCTGGCGCGCGCGGGCCTCGCCGGCGAGGCCCTGACGCTCGCGACCGCCTCGCTCGACAGCCACGGCCTGCTCGTCGACGACGAGCCGATCCCCGACGAGCACAAGCGCGAGTTCGCGTGGCCGGCGGCGCTCGCCGCGCGGCACGGCCTGATCCGCGGTCGGCGCGACCTGCTCTCCGTGGTGCGCGCGGTCAGGCCCACGGTGCTCATCGGCACGACCGGCGAGGCCGGAGCGTTCACCGAGCCCGTCGTGCGCGCGATGGCGGCGCACGCCGGCCGCCCGCTCATCATGCCGATGTCCAACCCGACGAGCGCCTGCGAGGCGCTGCCCCGGGACCTGCTCGCATGGACGGACGGCCGCGCGCTCGTCGCGACCGGCAGCCCGTTCGAGCCGGTGGAGCACGGCGGGCGGCGCATCGTCATCGGACAGGGCAACAACGCCTTCGTGTTCCCCGGCGTGGGCCTGGGCGCGATCGTCTCGCAGACGAGCGAGGTCACGGACGCGATGTTCGCCGCGGCCGCCGATGCGCTCGGCGCCGAAGTCGGCGCCGCGGACCTCGCGAGCGGCAGCGTGTTCCCCGCGGTGCGCGAGATCCGGCGCGTCACCGCGCGCATCGCCGCCGCCGTCGTCCGCGAGGCGCAGGACGCGGGCCTCGCGCGCCGCGCGCTCGCACGCGAGGACGTCGCGGCCGCCGTGGAGGCCGCCATGTGGGAGCCGGCCTACGCCGAGCTGGTGCCCGCATGAGCGTCGAGCCGCCGGCCGCGGGCCGCGATCCGCCGCCGCTCCGCTGCGACCTCGCCGCCGAGGACCTCCTCGCGCTCGTGGTCCACCTCGCCGTGCGCTCGGAGGAGGCGCGGCGCGCCAGGCGCAAGCTCGCGTGGAGCCTGCCGCTGCTCATCGTCGGCGTGCTCGGCGCGACCTCGGCCGCGACGCGCGACCCGCGCTACCTCGTCATCGGCGCGGTCATCGCGCCGCTCTGGGCGCTCGTGGTGTGGACGCAGTTCGACCGCATCGCGCAGCGGCAGGCCCGCGCGCAGGCCGGCAGGCACCCGCGCCCCGACCTGCTGGGCGCCCGCGCGCTGGAGCTGGCCGGCGAGGAGCTGCTCGAGCGCGGCGGCGCGGGCGTGCGCCGGCTGCCCGTGCGCGACATCCACCGCGTGATCCGCGAGGCCGGCCACAGCTTCATCTTCCCGGCGGACGGCGCACCGATCGTGATCCCGCACCGCGGCCTGGCCCCGCGCGATCTCGACGACTTCCTCGCCGCGCTCGAGCGGCGACGGGCCGCGAGCCGGCCCTGACCGGCGCGGATCCCTGCGCCGGGGCATGCGGCGCGGGGCCGCCGGGATTCCCCGGCTCCTCGACAGCAGCGCACGCGGCAGGACACACTGGCGGCCTTCCTCCAGGACCACGGGGAGCGCACATGCCTGCACGGACGCCCGACGAGCTGCACGGCCTCTTCACGCGGCACTTCTCCGCGGGGGACCTGGACGGGCTGCTGGCGCTGTACGAGGCGGGCGCGGTGCTCTATCCGCAGCCGGGCCTCGCGGCGGTGGGCACGGCGGCGATCCGCGACGCGCTCGATGCCTTCCTCGCGCTGCACGGCACGTTCACGATGACCACGGGCCGCGTCATCCGCACCGACGCCCTCGCGCTCATCTTCGCGCCGTGGACGCTCGTGGCGACGGGCCCGGACGGCAAGCCGATGATCCTGTCCGGCACCGCGACGGACGTCGTGCGCCAGCAGGCCGACGGCACCTGGCGCTTCGCGATCGACAACCCCTTCGGCGCCGAGGGCGTGGGCGCCTGACCCGCGGCGCGGCGCGGCGCGGCGCGGCGCACGCGCCGTACAGGTGCGCCGTACAGGTGTGCCGTACAGGTGCGCCGTACAGGTGTGCCGTACAGGTGCGCCGTGCAGGTGTGCCGTACAGGTGCGCCGTGCAGGCGCGCCCGGTGGCCCCTGCGCCATGCGCGCGCTACGATCCATCGCATGGAGCGGGACGTGCGCATCTTCCGGTCCTTCGCGGACGCCGAGCGGGCGGACGACGCCTTCTACGCGTCCCTCACGCCGCAGCAGCGCGTCGACCTGCTGCTGGACCTGATCGCGGCCTACACGGAGCAACTCGGTGGCTCTTCAGAAGGACTTGCGGGAGTTCATCGAGTCATTCCTCTCTCGCAGAGTTGAGTTCCTCGTCGTGGGCGCTCACGCCGTCGCATTCCACGGCCACCCGCGCTTCACCGGCGACATCGATTTCCTGGTGCGCCCCACGCGCGGGAACGCCGCGCTCGTGATGGCCGCACTGGAGGACTTCGGCTTCCGGAGCCCCGGGCTCTCTGCGGACGACTTCGTCCGCCCGGACACCGTCGTGCAGCTCGGACGGCCTCCCCATCGCATCGACCTGCTGACGGCGATCTCGGGCGTCGGCTTCGACGAGGCGTGGGCCGCCCGCGTGCCCGGTGAACTCGGCGGCCTGGCCGTCGACTTTCTCGGTCTGCAGTCCCTGCTGAAGAACAAGCGGGCCACCGGTCGCAGCCGGGATGCCGAGGACGTCGCCCGGCTGGAAGCCGTCGCGGCGCGGAGGCTGCCGCCGCGCTGAGAGCGGCAAGGGTGCGCGCGGCCGCCGGGCGAGCCTCGGGGCCGGAGCAGCTCTTCCCGCGCGACGTGAGCCGGGTCGCGCGCCGATTTCGTCACACGTCACGTGATGCGCTCGCTCTCCGCGCCGCGACGGGCCGCCGGGCCCGGCAGGTTCCGTGACGGTTGTCCATCGACAGCCGCGGGTTTTCGCGTGAACATCGCTGGCCGAGGCCGATGCGCGCCTCGCGGTGAAGCGCGGTTCACGGAGATGCTGCATGGATGTCGGAGCCACGAGCGGTGGTCCTCTCGGCCTGTCCCGCGCGGCGGGCCCGGCCGGTCCGCCGATCGACTACGCCAGCCTGCACGCGCTCGCGGCCCAGGTCCTGCGCCGCTGGCGCGCCTCGCGCGGCATGCGCGCGACCTCGCTCGCGCACGAGGCCTGGCTGCGCCTCGCGCACCGCGCGCCGGGCACCTACGCGGGCGAGGACCAGGCGCTCGCGGTCTCGGCGTGCGCCATGCGCTCCGTGCTCGTGGACCACGCGCGCCGGCAGGCCACCGCCAAGCGTGGCGGCGGCCAGGAGCGCCACGACGTGACGGCCATGGAGGCCGTCGCGTTCGAGTGCGCGCTGCCGCCGAGCGAGCTGCTCGCGCTCGATGCGGCGCTGCGGCAGCTCGAGACGCTGGATCCGCGCAAGAGCCGCGTCGTCGAGCTGCGCTTCTTCGGCGGGCTCTCCGTCGAGGAGACGGCCGCGGAGCTGGGCATCTCGGCCCCCACCGTCAAGCGCGACTGGCGGCTGGCGCGCGCCTGGTTGAACCGTGAGCTCTCCTGAGCGGCGGACGGCCGGAGCGAGCCGCGGCCCGGACGGCGAGCTGCGCGAGACGCCGGCCCCGCCGGACTGGGGCCGGACGGAGCGGATCTTCGAGGAGGCGGCCGACCTGCGCGCCGCGGAGCGCGAGGCCCTGCTGGACAGCCGTTGCGGGTCTGACGACGCGCTGCGCCGCGAGGTCGCCACGCTGCTCGCCGCGCACGACCGCAGCGGCGGCTTCCTGGAGCAGCCCGCGTTCGCGCCGCACGACGGCGCGCCGGCGCCGGGCGCGCTGGCCGGCCGGCGCGTCGGCCCGTACGAGCTCGTGCGGCTCATCGGCAGCGGCGGCATGGGCGTCGTGTACGAGGCGGTGCAGGACAATCCGCGACGCGCGGTGGCGGTCAAGATCCTGCGCGGCGGGCTGCTGCTCGCCGGCCGCAGGCGGCGCTTCTTCGAGCGCGAGGTCGAGGCGCTCGCGCGGCTGTCGCACCCGTCCATCGCCGCGATCCACGCCGCCGGGACCACCGAGGACGGGCTGCACTGGTTCGCGATGGAGCTCGTGCACGGCGAGCCGCTCGACGCGTGGGTCGAGCGCGTCGACCCGCCGCTGCCCGTGCGCCTGGCGATGTTCGCGCGCCTGTGCGCGGCCGTGGACCACGCGCACCGGCGCGGCGTCATCCACCGCGACCTCAAGCCCGGCAACGTGCTCGTCACCGGCGGCGGCGAGGCGGGGCTGCCCGCGGACGTGAAGGTGCTGGACTTCGGCCTCGCGCGGCTGGGGCAGACCGTGGAGGGCGCGACGGCCACGCACGAGGGCTTCGCGATGGGCACGCTCTCGCACATGAGCCCGGAGCAGGCGCGCGGCGAGCTGGCGCGCATCGACGCCCGCACGGACGTCTACTCGCTGGGCGTGCTGCTCTTCCTGCTGCTGACGGAGCGCCTGCCGCTCGAGCTCGACGGGCTGCCGCCGCACGTCGCGGCCCGGCGCATCGAGTGCGACGTGCCGCCCGGCGTCGCGGCGCTGGACCGGCGCCTCGGCGGCGACCTCGCCGTCGTCGTCGGCAAGGCGCTCGAGAAGCGGCCCGAGGACCGCTACGCCTCCGCGCACGCGCTGCTGCTCGACGTGCTCGCGGTGAGCGACGGGCAACCGATTGCGGCGCGGCCGCCGGGGCGCTTCGAGCAGCTCGCGCGGCTCGTGCGGCGCCACCGCGTGGCCTTCGCGTTCGCGCTCGTCGTGGTGCTGCTCTCCGTGGGCTTCGGCACGGCCATGACGGTGCTGTGGGCGCGCGAGCGCTGGGCGCTGTCGGTCGCCTGCCAGGCCACGATCGAGAAGAGCGAGGAGTCCGCGCGCGTGCGGCGCACGCACGAGTTCTTCCGCACGCTGCTGGCTGAGCGCGACCCGCTCGTCGCCACCGGCGCCGAGCCCACGGTGCGGCAGCTCATGGACCGTGCGGCGCTGCACGCCGGCGCGGAGCTGGTGGACCATCCGCTCGTGCAGGCCGACGTGCGGCTGACCCTGGGCCAGGCCTACGCGTGGCTCGGCGACGACGCGGCGGCGCTGGCGCAGGTGTCGCAGGCCGTCGCGCTGCGGCGGGCCGCGGCCGGCACGCCTGCGGCGGACCTCGGGGAGGCGCTGCTCGGGCTGGGCCGGCTGCACCGTGCGCGCGGCGAGCTGGCGGAGGCCGGGCAGGCGCTGTCCGAGGCGGTCGGCATCCTGCAGGCGGCACCGGAGCGCGACGACGGCACGGAACCCACGCACGTCCGCGACCAGTGCGCGCTGGCCCGCAGCGAGCTCGCGCTCGTGCGCGACGCCCAGCGCGCCGCGCCGGTCACCGGAGGAGGCGCGAGCGTGACGTCCGGAACTCCCGCGCGCTTGGTGCCGGCCGCGCGCGCCGTTCCGGCGGACGCGGCGGAGACGCTTCGACCGAAGTGACGCGATGATCGCGATGCCGTCGTCGCGGCGCTCATTCCCAGCGCAGCGCCTCGATCGGGTCGAGGCGCGCGGCGCGCATGGCGGGGTAGAAGCCGAAGAAGACGCCGACGGCGCACGCGAACGCGGCGGCCAGCGCCATCGTCTGCGCGGAGAGCGCCGCCACCGAGTTCATCGAGTCGGCCCAGAGCACGGCGGAGCCCGCGCCCAGCGCGATGCCGACGAAGCCCGCGACGCTGGAGAGCAGCACGGCCTCCGTGAGGAACTGCTGCATGATGTCCATGCCGCGCGCGCCGACCGCGAGCCGCAGCCCGATCTCGCGCGTCCGCTCCGTGACCGACACGAGCATGATGTTCATGATCCCGATGCCTCCGACCAGCAGCGAGATGGAGGCGATCGCGGCCAGCAGGGTGGACATCGTCTCCTGGGTCTGCTTCTGCGCGGACGCCATGTCGGTCATGGTGCGGATCTGGAAGTCGCTGGGATCGGCCGGCTCCAGCCGGTGCCGCGCGCGCAGCACCTCCGTGATGGAGTCCATCGCGGCCGCCACGTCCTCGTCGTCGCGGATGGAGATCATGATCTGGTCCACGTTGCGGAAGGCCGAGCCCTGCAGCACGCCTTTGCACGTGGTCCACGGCACGAGCACGATGTCGTCCTGGTCGTTGCCGTAGGCCGACGTGCCCTTGCGCGAGAGCACGCCCACCACGCGGAACGGGATGTTCTTGATGCGCACCGTCTTGCCGAGGCTGGACTCGCCCTCGAACAGGTTCTCCTCGATCGTGAGGCCGATGACGCAGACCTTGGCGGAGGCGAGCAGGTCGCGCTCCGTGAAGTACTCGCCTTCCTCCAGCGCCCAGTCGCGCACGTCGGGGTACGAGGCGTCGGTGCCGTTGATCGTCTGCGGGTTGTAGTTGTTGCCTCCGTAGACGATCTGCGAGCGCGTCCTCACCGTGGCGGAGGCGGCGCGGATCGCCGGCACGTCCTTCATCAGCGCCTCGGTGTCCTCGCTCGTGAGCGAGATCGTCGTGCCGGCCCCCCACGACACGCCGCCCGAGGCCGCCGCCCCCGGCCAGATCATGAGGATGTTGCGGCCCATGGACGCGATCTGCGCCTGCACGAGGTTCGAGGCGCCCTGCCCGATGGCCACCATCGCGATGACCGCCGCGATGCCGATGATGATGCCGAGCATCGCCAGCGCGGTGCGCACGCGGTGCCGCACGAGCGACTTGTACGCCAGCACGAAGGTCACGGCCGCCTTCACGCCGGCCCGCCTTCCACGATGAGCCCGTCGCGCACGTGGATCGCGCGCGGCGCGCGCGCCGCGATGCCCGGGTCGTGCGTGACCAGCACGATGGTCAGCCCGTCGCGGTTGAGCTGCATGAACAGCTCGAGGATCTCCGCGCCGGCCTTGCTGTCGAGGTTGCCCGTGGGCTCGTCCGCGAGCAGCACCGAGGGCCGCGTGACGAGCGAGCGGGCGATGGCCACGCGCTGCTGCTGGCCGCCCGAGAGCTGCCCCGGATGGTGGTCCACGCGGTCGCCGAGGCCCACGCGCTCCAGCATCTCCCTGGCGCGCTCGTGGCGCTCCCGCGCCGGCGGCGGGTCGCCGTAGAGCAGCGGCAGCTCCACGTTCTCCAGCGCGGACGTGCGCCCGAGCAGGTTGAACTGCTGGAACACGAAGCCGAAGGTCTCGTGCCGCACGTGCGCGAGCTCGTCCTTGGAGAGCCGGCTGACGTCGCGGCCGTTCAGCACGTAGCGGCCGCTCGTCGGACGATCGAGGCAGCCGATGATGTTGAGCAGCGTGGTCTTGCCCGAGCCGGACGCGCCCTGGATGGCGACGAGCTCGCCGCGCCGGACGGTGACGGACACGCCGCGCAGCGGCATCACGTCCACCTCGCCCATGCGGTAGGTCTTGCGCACGTCGAGCAGCTCGAGCACCGCCTGCCTCGCCGGCGCGCCGCTGGCGGAGCCCGCGGCGGCGAGACCGTCCGCCGCCAGAGCGCCCGTGCTGCCTGCATCACCGCCGGTGCCGGGCGTGCCCTGCGCCGCGGACGGAGAGACGCCGGCCATCAGCGGCCGCGGCCGCCGCCGCTCCGCCCGCCCATGGTCGGGGCGAACGGGTTGCTCGCGGTGGTGGCGCCCGGAGCGGCGAGCACGCCGGTGATGACCTCGTCGCCTTCCTTCAGCGGACCGCCGATGACGGCGCTGCGCAGCCCGTCGCTCTGCGCGACGACGACGTCCACGGGCCGCGGGCCCTCGGGCGTGGAGAGCCACACGCGGCCGGGATGCTCGGCCGGCGGCACCGGCGGCGCCTCGTTGGCATTGCCGGCGTCGCTGCCGGCGTCGCTCCCCGCGTCGGCGGCCGCCGTCTCCGCGTGCGCGGTCGTGGTCTCCACCGCGCCGTCGGCGCGGTCCACGAGCGTCGATGAGCGGCCGTGGTGCTCGCGCCTGCCGCTCTCGCCGCCCGCGGGCAGGGCCGGCTCGCCCCCGCCGGACCTGCCGGCGAACGAGCCCTTGCCACCCTCTTCCTCCGGCGTGAAGCGCAGCGCGGAGTCCGGCACGAGCAGCGCGTCATCGCGGCGGTCGAGCTCGAACACGAGGTCCGCTGTCATGCCCGGCAGCAGCCGCCCGCCGGGATTGGCCGCGTCCACCAGCACCGTGTACGTGACCACGTTCTGCACGGTCGTCGGCGCGAGGCGCACCTGGCTCACGCTGCCGCGGAAGGTCTCGCCGGGGTACGCGTCCACGTTGAAGGTGACGGGCACGCCGTTCTTCAGGCGCCCGATGTCGGCCTCGGTCACGGCCGCCTGCACCTGCATCTTCTCGAGGTCGGCGGCGATGATGAAGATCGTCGGCGCGGAGAGGCTCGCGGCCACGGTCTGTCCCTTGTCCACGCTGCGCGAGACGACGATGCCGTCGATGGGCGAGCGGATGGTGCAGTAGGCGAGGTTCACCTGCGACACGGCGAGCGTCGCCCGCTGCTGCTTGACGGTGGCCTCCGCCACCTTGATCTGCGCGAGCAGCGAGTCGCGATCCGCGATGGCCGCGTCGTACTCGGACGCCGTGACGAGGTTCGTGGAGATGAGGTCCGTCATGCGCCGGGCCTCGTTCTCGGCCTGCTTGGCCAGCGCCTGCACGCGCGTGACGTCGGCCTCCGCGCGCACCATGTTGGCCTTGTCGGACTCCACCTTCGCCTCGTAGGAGGCGGGATCGAGCTGCGCGACGACCTCGCCCTGCCGGACCATCGAGTTGAAGTCCGCGAACAGCGTCTGGATCGTGCCGCTGACCTGCGTGCCCACCTGCACCTGCGTCACGGGCTGCACCGTGCCGGACGCGGTCACGGCGACGACGAGGTCGCCGCGCTCCACCTCCGTCGTGCGGTAGCGAGGGGCCTCGGCGTCGCCGCCGCTGCGCCTCACGACCACGATGGCGGCCACGGCGGCGACCGCCACGAGCGAGAGCAGCAGGCGACGGTTCATGCGCGCCTGACGATAGCCTTCCCGCACGGCACTGCCCAGCCTGCGCGGCCGGCGCGGGCGGCCGCCCTGGCCGCCGCCCCTCGCGCGCGGACGGCCGCGTCCGCTAATGTCCCGCGCCGTCGGCGCTGCCGGCGCACCCCGCATCCGCCCCGTGTCGCCCCGTGTCGCCCGCATCCGCCCCGTGTCGCCCCGCACTCGCCCCGTGTCGCCCGCATCCGCCCCGTGTCATCCGTGTCGCCCCGTGTCATCTTCCGAGACTCAGCCCATGCGCCGCCCGATGTCGCCGCCGCCGCCGAGCCCGCCGCGGTGATCCCCGTCCTGCACGCGGACGACGCGCTGCTCGCCGTGGACAAGCCGGCCGGCCTCGCCTCGATCCCGGAGCGCGATCCGTCCGCCGACTGCCTGCTCGCGCGGCTCGTGGCGCTGCACGGGCGGCTGCTCGTCGTGCACCGGCTCGACAAGGGCGTGAGCGGCGTGCTCGTCTTCGCGCGCACGGAGCAGGCGCACCGCGCGCTGTGCGTGCAGTTCGAGGCGCGCCGCGTGGCCAAGACCTATCTCGCGCTGGTCGAGGGCGAGATGCCGGGCGAGGCCGGGCGCATCGACGCGCCGCTGCGCACCTTCGGCTCGGGCCGCACGGGCGTGGACCTGGCGCGTGGCAAGCCGTGCGTGACGGACTGGCGCGTGCTCGAGCGCCGCCCCGGGAGCACGCTGCTGGAGGTCTCGCCGCTCACGGGCCGCCGGCACCAGATCCGCGCGCACCTGTGGTCCGTCGGCCACCCCATCGCCGGCGACGAGCGCTACGGCGGGCGCGGCGGTCCGGGGCCGCCGCCGCCGCGGCTGATGCTCCACGCGCTGGCGCTGGACGTCGATCACCCGGCCACGGGGGCGCGGCTGCGGCTGGCGGCTCCGGCGCCCGTGGAGTTCGCGTAGCAGCCTGCGGCGAGGCCCTCGAGCCCGTTCGCCACGGGGCTGCCGGGACTCCTCCCTGACGGAAGCCATCGGTTATCTTGCCGCACTCCCATGCAGCACTCCGGCACGAACATCGATCCCTGCCTGCGCACCGCGAGGACCTTCAACGCGGCCTCGGAGCACTACGACGCCGAGCCGCTCGGCTTCTGGGCGCACTGCGGGCAGCGCACGATCGACCGGCTCGCGCTGGCGCGCGGCGCGCGCGTGCTCGACGTGCCGTGCGGCACCGGCGCCTCGGCTCTCCCGGCGGCGCGCGCCGTCGGCCCCGCGGGCCACGTCCTCGCGTGCGATCTCGCGGAGCGCATGCTGGCCCGCGCGCGCGGCAAGGCCGCCGCGCAGGGGCTGCGGCAGATGGACTTCCGCGTCGCCGACATGCGCGCACTCGGGCTGCCGGATGCATCCTTCGATGCCGTCGTCTGCGTGTTCGGCATCTTCTTCGTCCCGGACATGGTGGCGCAGGCGCGCTCGCTGTGGCGACTCGTGAAGCCGGGCGGCCAGCTCGCCCTCACCACGTGGGCGCCGGGGCTGTTCTCGCCGGCCTGGGACCGGACGGTGCTCGCGCTCGCCGCGGAGCGGCCGGATCTCGCGCCGAAGGACCGGCCGTGGGAGCGCCTCGGCACGCCGGAGTCGCTGACGGCGCTGCTGCGCCAGGCGGAACTCGCGGAGGACGAGCTGCGGCCCGTGGAGGTCGAGCTCCGGCAGCACCCGCTGGCCTCGCCCGCCGACTGGTGGACGGTCGCGCTCGGCGGCCCGCTGCGCACGGCGCTGGACGAGCTGGACGCACCCGCGGCCTCGCGCGTGCGCGACGACAGCATCGCGTACCTCGCCGCGCAGGGCATCACCTCCTTCCGTGCCGACGCGCTCTATGTCACGGCGCGAAAGCGCGCGTCCGACATGTGATCCCCGCGGCCTCCCCGCGACATGAGGGAGGCGTGCATCCCTTGTTTTTCGCCCAGCCGGCGACCCGCCACCTTGTCGACCCGCACCTCCGAGAGAGTTTCACCATGGGCCATCTCGTCATCGCCTGCTACCGCCCGAAGCCCGGCCAGGAGGAGGCGCTGCGCGCCGTCGTGCGCGAGCACCTGCCCGCGCTGCGCAAGCTCGGGCTGGCCACGGCGCGCCCCTCCGTGCTGCTGCGCGCCGGGGACGGCACGCTGCTCGAACTCTTCGAGTGGGTGTCGGCGGAGGCCGTGGAGCGCGCGCACCACGACCCCGCCGTGCAGGCGATCTGGGGCCGCTTCTTCGCGGTCTGCGACTGCGTGAAGCTGTCCGACCTCGCCGAGTCCGCGGAGATGTTCCCGCACTTCGAGCCGCTCACGCCCTGAGGCGGCCATCCGGCCGAGCGCGGCAGCACGGCGGCGCCGCGCCGGCAGGGACTACTTGTCAGGGCAGCCGCAGCCGCCGTCGATCCAGGTGCGCATCGCGGTCATCAGGGCATCGTGGGACGTCGGCACCGGCACGCGGCCGGGACCCGGGTCCCAGCCCCACAGCACGAGCGGCGTGTTCATGTGCTCGTAGAGCTGCTCCGGGGTCTTGCCGCCGTTGCGCCTCGGATCGCGCATCTGCTCGCAGAGCGCGCGCTCGCTCATGCCGACGAACACGAGCGGCATGTCCGCGGCGGGCAGGTGCCACTCCGGTGCGCCGGGCGGGAGGTGCGGGCTCTCCAGGTTGCGCGTCTGATGGCAGGTCGAGCAGTGCATGCCGAACAGACCCTTGCCGTCGGCGCCGCGCTGGACGTTCTGCGCGTGGACGAGCATGGCGTCGCCTTGCAGCGGCGCGTTGCCGCCGGGGTGGCAGTTGGCGCAGCGCGGGTGCTGCAGCACGCCATACACCACATCCCACGCGGCGACGGCGGCCGCCTGCGCCGCGTCCGCCGCCGGAGTGCCGGGGACCGCGTCATCGCCGGGCGCCACCGTGCGCGGCGCGCCCGCGGTGCCGGCCTTGGCCGTGGCCGGCGCCGTGGCGGCCGCTCCCCCCTGGCCGCCGGCGGCCTGCGCGCCCGGCTTGCCCCTGGCGGATGCATGGCCACCGCCCGCCGCGTCGGGCGAGCCGCAGGTGAGGGTCGCGATCGCGACCGCCGCCACGGCGAAAGCGGGCAGACCGAGGGACAGCGAGCGCTTCACCGCGCACCTCCTTCCGCGCTCAGGTCCTCGGGACGGATGGGCAGCCTCCGGATGCGCTTGCCCGTCAGCGCGAACAGCGCGTTGCACACGGCAGGCGCGACCGGCGGCACGCCCGGCTCCCCGATGCCCGAGGACTTCTCGGTGCTCGGCACGAGGTGGACCTCCGTCTCCGGCATCTCGTGAATGCGCAGCATGCGGTAGTCGTGGAAGTTGCCCTGCTCCACGCGCCCGTCCTTGAGCGTGATCGCGCCGTAGAGCGTCGCCGCCAGCGCGAAGCCCACGGCGCTCTGCACCTGCGCGATGACGGTGTCCGGGTTGACGACGAGCCCGCAGTCCACCGCGCTGGTGACGCGGTGCACGCGCGGCCGCCCGTCCTGCACCGAGACCTCCGCCACGTGCGCGACCCACGAGCTGAAGGAGTGGTGCAGCGCGAAGCCGCGCGCGCGGCCCGCCGGCGCCGGCTTGCCCCAGCCCGACTTCTGCGCCACCAGCTCCAGCACGCCGAGCCAGCGCGCCTTGCCCGCGAGCAGCCGGCGGCGCAGCGCGACGGGATCCTCGCCCGTGGCGTGCGCGATCTCGTCCAAGAAGGATTCCACCGCGAAGGCCGTGTGCGAGTGCCCCACCGAGCGCCACCACTGCGTGGGCACGTTGGGCTTCGTGGTGTGCAGCTCCACCTGCAGGTTGAGGATGGCGTAGGGCGTGTCGTCCGCGCCCTCCACCGACGTGCTGTCGATGCCGTCCTTCACCATCATCGCGGCGAAGGGCGTGCCCTCCACGATGGACTGCCCGACGATCGTGTGCGACCACGCCGTGAGCGCGCCCCTGGCATCCAGGCCGGCCGACAGCCGGTTGTGCCAGAGCGGCCGGTAGTAGCCGCCGCGCATGTCGTCCTCGCGCGTCCAGATGAGCTTGACCGGCACACCGACGGCCCGTGCGATCTGCACGCCCTCGACGACGTAGTCCGAGACGGGGTTCGCGCGGCGCCCGAAGCCGCCGCCGAGGAAGGTGGTGTGGATGGCGACCTGCTCGGGCGCGAGGCCCGCGGCCTTCGCGGCATTGGCCTGGTCCACGGTCTGGAACTGCGTGCCGAGCCAGATGTCGCAGGCGTCCTTGCGCAGGTCCACGACGCAGTTGAGCGGCTCCATCGTCGCGTGCGCGAGATAGGGCAGCTCGTAGTCCGCCTCGAGCCTGCGCGCGGCGCCGGCCAGCGCGGCGGCCGCATCGCCCTCCTTGCGCGCGACGAGGCCCGGCGTGCGCGAGAGCTGCCGGTAGCTCTCGTGCAGCGCGGCGCTGGAGAGCGAGGGGTCCACTTCCGGATCCCATTCGACCTGCAGCAGATCGCGGCCGCGTTTGGCAGCCCAGAAGCCGGTGGCGACCACGGCCACGCCGTTGTCGATCGGGACGACCTGCTTCACGCCGGGCAGCGCGAGCGTGGCCTCCGCGTTCAGCTTCTTCACGCGGCCGTGGAACACCGGCGGGTGCGCGACGACCGCGACGAGCATGCCCGGCCGCTGCACGTCGATGCCGAAGATCGCCGTGCCCGCGATCTTCTCCGGCGTGTCGAGCCGGCGCGTCGGCTTGCCGATGAGGCGGAAGTCCGCCGTCGCCTTCAGCGGCACGTCCGCCGGCACGGCCAGGCCCGCGGCCGCCGTCCCGAGATCCCCGTACGTCGCGCGCCGGCCGCTCGCCGGATGCACCACCACGCCCGGCTCCGTGCGGCACTCCGCGGCATGGCAGCTCCACGCCTTGCCGGCCGCCGCCAGGAGCATCGCGCGCGCCGTGGCGCCCGCGTGCCGCAGCGGCTCGGACATGTTGGCGACGCTGGTGCTGCCGCCGGTCATCTGCATGTGGAAGGCCGGATCCTTGTAGGCCTCGGCTGCCGGCGCGAACTCGAAGCCGACGCGGCTCCAGTCCGCGTCCAGCTCCTCCGCGAGCAGCATGGCGAGCGAGGTGCACACGCCCTGGCCCATCTCGGCCTTGTTCACGAGGACGGTCACGCGCCCGTCCGGTGCGATCCGCACGAAGGCATTGGGCACGAAGTCCGCCGCCCTCGCGTTCGCGCCCGGCGCGCCGACCGCGCCGACCGCGCCCCCAGCGCCGGCGTTCCCCGCAGCCGCCTCCGCCGCCTGCGCCGAGCCCGGCCAGCGGAAGGCGATGAGCAGCCCGCCGCCCAGCGCCACGGAGGCCTTCAGGAAGTCCCGCCGTCGCAGCGCCGCGGCTGCCTGCGCCTCCAGTGCGCGTGTCACGGCCTGCGCGGGGTTCCGGGCGGCGTTCATCGCGCACCGCCCTTCAGCGTCGCGGCGGCGCGGTGGATCGCGCTGCGGATGCGGACGTACGTCGCGCAGCGGCAGATGTTGCCGCCCATGCCGGCGTCCACGTCGGCGTCGTCGGGCTCCGGCTTGTCGGCCAGCAGCACGGCGGCGCTCATGATCTGCCCGGTCTGGCAGTAGCCGCACTGCGGCACGTCCTCCTCGATCCACGCCTTCACGAGCGCGTCGCGCACGCCGCCCTGCAGGCCCTCGATGGTCGTGACCGCGTGGCCCGCCGCGGCGGACAGCGGCAGCACGCACGAGCGCACCGCGTGGCCGTCCAGGTGCACGGTGCAGGCGCCGCACTGCGCCGCGCCGCAGCCGAACTTCGTGCCGGTGAGCCCCAGGTTCTCGCGGAGCACCCAGAGCAGCGGCGTCGTCGGATCCGCATCGACCGAGGCGCTGTTGCCGTTGACCTGCAATTGCACGCTCATGGGTCCTGCCTCCCACCCGGAAAGGGGATGCCCGCGGTCCGCCGGCGCGCAGCATCCCGATGTGCGCCGGCCCGCCTGCTGTCGCGGGCGCGAACGTAGCACGATGTCTCCGCCCGATCGCTGCCCCGCGCTGCGGGGCGCGCGACGTCGCGACCACCCGCGGTCGCGTGCACGCGACCACGAACCGCGGAGTCACTCCAGGGGTTGCGTGCTCGCCGCGTAAGTGACGCCGCGGCGGGCCAGCTCGGCCAGCACCGCGTCGAGCAGGCCGGGCACTGCGCCGAGGGTCTCCGGCGGGTGCACCCCCGGCCGGTCGAAGCGCCGCTCGTGCAGCATCCGGGCGACGATCGTCGCCGGGAAACCGGTCGTGCGCGACATGCTGCGCGTGTCCGTCACGGGGTCGTGCCGGTCGAACAGGTCCCAGGACATGCGCACGCGGCGGCCGTCGAGCGCCCCCTCGGCCGCCACGCGCATCACCGTGACGTCCGCCTCACCGGGTTCGAAGGTCCACTTGGGGAAGAGCACCGCCGCGGTGACGTCGAGCGGCCGGACGAAAACGGTCCCGCCCGCACCGCCCGCGCCCGTACCGCCCGCGGCGCCCGCGTCACCTGCACTGCCCGCGCCACTCGCACGCGCGGCGGCATGCGCGGCGTCCGCCGCGCGCACCTCCACCGGATCCTTGGAGAAGAGGCCCGTCTCGCGGAGCACGCGCATGAGCGCGATGTGCCCCGGGTAGCGCATGGTCTTCTCCTTCATCGAAGGCACGGGCAGCGTGAACATGAGCGACCGCAGCCCGTCGGTGTTGAAGGCCTCCAGCGTGCCGATGCCGGGGAAGTGCAGGTACTCCGGCTCCGAGAGCGCCTCCTTCACGACGATCGTCCCGCCCTCCACGAGCCGCGCCGGACGCGTGTACTCCTCGAGCACGTCGTGCGGCGCGAAGGGCGCCTTGTACTCGTACGGCCAGCGGCGCTCGACCGGGAGCCCGCCGACGTAGATCTCCAGGTGCGTGCACGGCGCCATGCGGGAGACCGCGTGGCCGCAGAACATGTTGCTCATGCCCGGCGCCACGCCGCAGTCCACCACCGCGCAGACGCCGCGCTCGCGGGCCAGGCCGTCCAGCGCGAGCGGATCCTCGGCCATGAAGCTGATGTCGACGTAGGGCTTGCGCGCCTCGATCACCGTGCGCAGCGTCTGCAGCACGAACACGGAGGGCAGCGCGCCGAGCACGAGCCCCGCCCCGCCCGCGAGCCGCGCGACCTCGCGCACGTCCGAGCAGTCGGCGCGCAGCGCCCGCAGCCGCCCCGCCGGCGCCCGCTGCACGACGCGCGCGAGCGCCGCCTCGCTGCGGTCCGCCACGCTCACGTCGAAGCGCGGATCGCCCGCGAGGTCCACCGCCATCGCGGAGCCGACCATCCCGCCGCCCAGCACCAGCACTGCCGTCCGTTCGCTCATGGGCGGCAGAGGTTAACCTCCCTCGCGCGGGCAATTCAGGTTCACGGTGCGGCGCCCGGCGCGCGCCCGCTAGACTCCGCGTCCGTGCGTTGCAACTCCCGGACAAGCGCTCTCGCCGCCGCCCGCCGGCTTCCGGATTTCGGGACGCTCGCTGCGGTCAGGCCGACGTGGCCGGCGGCGTGACGCGCCGTCGCACGCTGCTCCTGGTGCTGCTCGTGCCGCTGCTCGCGCTCGCCGTCGCGCCGCTGTGGCTGCCCGGCGTGGTGGAGCGCACGTACAACCCCGTGCACCCGCCGGCGGCGCCCGTCGCGGTGAGCGACGCGGACCGCGCGCTCCACGCGCGGCTGCTCGTCGCGGACCTGCACGCCGACAGCCTGCTCTGGGACCGCGACCTGCTCGCGCGCGGCACCCGGGGCCACGCGGACCTGCCGCGGCTGCTCGAGGGCAACGTCGCGCTGCAGGTCTTCTCGGCCGTGACGCAGGCCCCCGCGGGCGGCGACAGCGGGCGCGGCCAGGAGGACCTCGACCGGGTGACGCCGCTCATCGTCGCCGAGCTGTGGCCCGCGCGCACCTGGGGCAGCCGGCTGCAGCGCGCGATGTACCAGGCCTTCCTGCTCCAGCAGGTCGAGGCCCGCTCGGAGGGCGCCTTCGTCGTGATCCACTCCGCAGCCGGGCTGCAGCACTACCTGGAGCGCCGCGCGGCAGGCGGCGCCGTCGCGCCGCGGCTCGCGGGCGTGCTGGCGCTCGAGGGCGCGCAGGCGCTGGAGGGAAGCCTGACCAACCTCGAGCTGCTCCACGCGGCGGGCTACCGCGTGCTGGGGCTCGCGCACCTCACCGACAACGAGGTCGCGGGCTCGGTGCACGGCAGGACGCAGGGCGGGCTCACCCCCTTCGGACGGCTGGTCGTCGCGCGCGCGGAGGAGCTCGGCATGCTCATCGACGTCGCGCACAGCTCGCCCGCCACCATCGACGACGTGCTCGCCCTCGCGCGCGGCCCGGTCATCGCGTCGCACACCGGCGTGCGCGGCACCGCGGACAACCCGCGCAACCTGTCCGACGCGCAGCTCGACGGCATCGCGAAGAGCGGCGGCCTCGTCGGCATCGGCTTCTGGGAGGTGGCCGTCGGCGGCGAGGACCCGCGCGACATCGTGCGCGCGATCCGCTACGCCGCGGACCGCATCGGCACCGCGCACGTCGCGCTGGGCTCGGACTTCGACGGCTCGGTCGCCACGCCCTTCGACGCGAGCGGGCTCGTGCAGCTCACCGCGCTGCTCCGCGCCGACCGCTTCACGGACGACGACATCGCCGCGATCATGGGCGGCAACGTGCTCTCCCTGCTGGCCGCGACACTGCCCCCGCGCTGACGAGCACTCCGGCGCACGCCGCGCTGACGCGCGCTCCGCCGCACGCCGCGCTCGCGCTCGTCGCCATCGCCATGCACTCGCTCGGTGCGTTCCCGCTGACCGCGCGGTGCGGGCGGGCCCGCGAGTCGCTCGCCGCCTTGGCGCGCCGCGCGCGGGGTTCGCTACGATCGCCGGATGGCCACGATCTTCCGCGCCCTCATGACCGCCGTGCTGCTGCTCCACGGCTACGTGATGTGGAACGGCTGGCAGGCCAGCGCCGCGGCGACGGTGGCAACGCCCGCGGCTGCGAGCGCCACCGGCGCCACCGGCGCCGCGACGCCGACGGCCGCTCCGAGCGCGGCCGGCAGCCCGGCGCCCGCGGCGGGCACGGCCGACTCCTCCGCCTCCGCACTGCACGCCCGGACGGGACTCGTCGTCTCCATCCTCGCGGCGCTCGCGCAGTCCGTGCCGTTCGCGTACTTCCTCGGCACCGGCTTCTGGGTGAAGGCCTTCGTGCGCGCCTCGCGCGCCGACGGCTCGTGGGAGCTGCGGCAGAGGAGCTGGCTGCGCAGCCGTGCCTTCGTGGTGATGTCGCTCGCGCCCCTGGCGACCCTGGCTGCCGCGATCACCGGCGGCATGGCGGGCTCCGGCACCGCCTCGCCGGCCGCGCACGCGCTCCCCGCGGCGCTCGCGATGCTCGCCTCGCTGGTCGCGCTCGCCGTGGTGCCGCCCCAGATGCAGCGCAACTCCGCGCTCATGGACGAGCTGGCCGAGCGCCACCAGGTCCCGAAGCCCGGCACCGCCGCCGCCGAAGAGCTCATCGCCTTCGAGGAAACGCGCGCGCTCCCGCCGCTCTTCCAGCTCTCGCGCGTGATGATGTTCGCCGGCTGCCAGCTCGTCGTGATCTGGCTCTATCTGCGCTACGGCACCGACGGCTGGCGCACCACGCCCCTGCTGCCCTTCGGCATCGGCTGCCTCGCGCTCGTGGTGGCGGGCCTGGGCCTCAACGCCTCGCACGATCCGGACAAGCCGCGCCCCGCCCCCGTCGCCTGGGCGCGCGCGCTCGCCGTCGGAATCCTCGGCGCGGTGCTGCTCGGCCTGGCACTGGCGGCGGGCGCCTGAGAGGAGCGGCTGGCGTGGCGCTCCGGGGCGTCGGGGGCGCTGCCCGCTTTCGAGTTCAGGCGACGGTGAGTCGGATTGAGATCGCAGTGCGCCGTCGAGGGGGCTCTGCCGCTCCTCGGACAGAGCTGCGCTTGAGATGCCTGTTCCAAAGCGTTGAGCGGTAGACGGCGCACTCTTCTCGATCGGCACAGCCCCCTCGCCGCGCACGACGACGCACGCTCGGCCGTGCCAGACCAGGCGGGCAG
>Ga0193753_10000693_pt1 | contig 31967 bp, 26 predicted proteins | sample H1c2metaG_FD_144925 | JGI IMG/M metagenome (GOLD analysis project Ga0193753, IMG submission 144925) | Soil microbial communities from a riparian zone of the East river system, Colorado, United States - H1c2 | ecosystem: Environmental > Terrestrial > Soil > Riparian zone | place: USA: East...
ATCAATACATCGCCATCACCGATCATTCGAAAGCGCTCGCCATGGCCAACGGTCTCGATGAAGCGCGCGTCGTCGCCTTCGCCCGCCAGGTGCGCGACCTCAACCGTGAAGGCCTTCCGCTGCGCGTCTTCTCCGGCCTCGAATGCGACATCCTGCGCGATGGCGCGATGGACTTAGCCGAAGACGCCCTCGCTGAGCTCGATCTCGTCATCGGCAGCGTCCACAGCCACATGAATCTCGAGCCGCCGGAGATGACCGATCGTTTACTACGCGCCCTCGAATCTCCCTCGCTTCGGATCGTAGGCCACGCCACCGGCCGCTTGCTATTGCAGCGCGATGCCTATGTCTACGATTTCGACAGCGTCGCCACTCGCGCCGCCGCGCGCCAAATTCTGTTCGAGATCAATGCCAGCCCCGAGCGTCTTGACCTCCCCAGCCATCTGGTCCGCGCCGCCAAACGCAAAGGCTGCCGTTTCACGATTTCGACCGACGCCCACCGCCCGCCGCATCTTCGCAGTATGCCGTTTGGCGTAATCACCGCCCGTCGCGGCTGGCTCGAAGCGGCGGACGTGTTGAACACACGCCCGCTCGCCGAATTCGAAAACTGGCTGCGCCGCTCTTAACTAGAAAAATTTCCAGGTATTGTCTCGCCGCCCGTGCGCCTCAAAGAAGTAGGAAAGGACCGTATGCGAAAAATCCTACTCACTGCTTGCATATTGGGGACAGCCCTCATGGCCCAGCCCCCAACTTCCGGTGGCGGCGGTGGCGGTGGCGGAGGACAATCTCCCGCCGCCACGCCGCCGACCATGCCAGACTCTCCCGGCGCCGCGACGGCCGAGGCCGTGCCACGGCACGTAGACGACAAGAAATTTCTAAAAGACTCCGCGCTCGGCGGAATGACCGAAGTCGAACTAGGCAAACTGGCCGCGCAAAAGGCGTCGAACGATGCCGTCAAACAATTCGGCCAACGAATGGTCGACGATCACTCAAAAGCCAACGACCAGCTAAAACAAGTCGCGGGTAAATCCAACCTGGAAGTTCCCGCGGCGCTCGATTCCAAGCATCAATCGCGCGTCGATAAACTGGCCAAACTCTCCGGCCCCGAATTCGACAAGGCGTATGTGAAGGACCAACTCAAAGACCACGAACGCGATGTCGACGATTTCAAAAGCGAAGCCCAGAACGGCTCCGACGCCAACGTAAAACAATTCGCCCTGGAAACTCTCCCCACGCTGCAGCAACATCTAAGCGCGGCCAAGGATCTGAAAAAGACGATCAAGTAAGCTACGAAGCGTGAGCGACGTACATCCGACACGCCGCCAAGCTCTGCTAGCGTTAAGCGCTCTGCGGCCGCCGCGCCACGCCGGCGGCCGCATGTCCGTCGAGGGTTACATCTTTCAGCAATATGCGGCCCGCCAAAAGAAGCCGTTAGCTGAAATAGTAGACGAAGCCTTCGCCATGGCGCGCCAGGCCGGCTTCCACAACATCGAAATCAACCAAGCGTTCTTTGAGGCGAGCATGCGCGACCGCGCGCTCGCCTCGTTGCGGGCAAACGGCCTGCGTATGCCCTCCGTCTACGTCGGAGGCGCCATGCATCAGGAAAATTTGGCGGAACAGACCATCGCCCGTGCTCTTGAAATCGCGGCGCTCTGCCAGCCGTTCGGCTGCCAAGCGGTCGTAAATAATCCCGACCCAAAACCCGCGCCGGCGCATAAAACGGACGACGAGCTCGCCATCCAGGCCAAATCGCTCAATCGCATGGGGCAGGCTCTTCGACGCGAAGGCTACGAGTTGCGCGTCCATCATCACACCCCCGAATTGCTCGACAACGCGCGCGAGTGGCGCCACATCCTGCACAATACCGACCCACGCTATGTCGCTCTTTGCCTCGACCTCGATTGGGTCCATCAAGGCGGCTTTGCGCCGCTCGACCTGCTGCGCGAGGCCGGCTCGCGCGTGCATGAAATTCACGTGCGCAACTCCAAAAACAAACTCTGGCTCGAATCGTTCGAAGATGGCGATATCGATTACCGCCCCATCGCAGCCTATCTCAAAAAGCAAAAACTGCAACCGCTCGTCGTGGTAGAACTCGCCTACCGCGAGAACACGCTGGTCACTCGGTCGCTAGCCGACGACCTGCGCATCAGCCGCCTCTACGCCGAGCGGATATTCGGTCTCAAAGCCTAGGCCTGCAAAAATTGATGCAAGCTCCCGATCTCTACAGCAGCGCCGTCGTCGGCGCCGCCTTCCGCCGCGACGCCATCGATCTTTTTTTAGGCGCGAGTCTAATAGCGGCCGGCCTGCTGGCGTTAGTCATTTTCAAGTTCCGCCGGAAGACCGAAGATCGCGGTCTGTTCTGGTTCGGAGTGTTCACCGGCCTATACGGCCTCCGCCTTCTTTGCTCCGCCGATCTGTTCCAGCTAGGAATGGATTCAGTTCCGCGCCACTTCTGGAATTACTTCCGCGCCGCCATCACGTATTCGATCTCGCCAGTAAGTGTCCTCTTCCTCCGCGATTTCTTTCCTGGCGCTCCCGTCCTCCGCCGCCCCGTGCCTTGGCTCGTCGCCTTCGCCGCAATTGGAGTAATTACCGATCAAATCCTCCACCGACCGAATTCGCTGCAGCTCGCCAACAACATCATCGTCATCGCCTGGTTTCTCTTGCTTCTCATCGCCCTCTATCGCAACCAAACCGCGGAGAACCTGCGCGTGGTGCGCGCCTCGGCGATCGTTCTCGTCGCGGCCGTCGTGATCACAAACGTATTGCCGTTTTACCGCGGCAGCCTGCCGCCCGTCGTCGACTACCTGGAGCCGATCGCCTTCACTGGCTTCCTTGTCAGTCTTGGCGCAGTCGTCATCCGGCGGCTCTTTCAAAACGAGGAACAACTCATCGCGCTCAACAAAGAGCTCGAGGTCGCCCGAAAAATCCAAGCTTCGATCCTTCCCCGCGAAACGCCTCAATCTCACTTAGTAAGCTTCGCCACGCGCTATCTGTCCATGACCGCCGTCGCCGGCGACTTCTACGATTTTTTGCTGGTCGATGAAAACCGCTTCGGCGTGCTCATTGCCGACGTCTCCGGCCACGGCGTTCCCGCCGCGCTCGTCGCCTCTATGGTCAAGATCGCTGTCTCAGCCCAACTGCCAAATGCGGCGGACCCGGCCGCGGTTCTCTCCGGCATGAACCGCATCTTGTGCGGAAAAATGCAAAACCAATTTGTAACCGCCGCCTATCTATTCCTCGATCTGGAAAAAAGCGACCTGCATTACGGCGCGGCCGGTCATCCGGCATTGCTCTGCCGCGATTCGCAAAATTCCGTGGACTCCGTTACCGAAAACGGCCTGATGCTCGGCCTGTTTCCGGCTGCGTCGTACACATCCACTCACCGGGCACTCTCAAAAGGAAGCCGCCTGCTCCTCTACACCGACGGCCTGCTGGAAGCCAGCGATTCCAACGGCCAGTTCTTCGGCGAAGAGCAGGTTCGCGAGACTCTCCGCGATGCCAAAGCGTTATCGGCCGAGGACTGCGCGACACTGCTCGTCGACCGCGTCAATCAATGGACCGGCAATCGCCAGGACGACGACCTCACTCTCATCGTCATAGACGTCCACGCCTAAAACTTTCTTCTTACCGGTGTCGTCGCCGTCGATGCTTGGCCGCCGGCGTGCCCTTGGGCTCGCTCAAATATCCCCATACCCGGTTCTGTACAATCGCGCCCACTACGATCTCGGGCGCAACCCGTTTACCGTCCGCGAGCTTCACGGCCTCGTCCAGCTTCACGTTCGTCCGGCTAAACTGCCGCCCGCGCGTCCGGACAGCCAAATTGTAAGAGCCGTGTTGCGCATTCACCCCGGTCAGCCTCAGCTTCACCGGCCCCAGGTTCTGAAAATCGGACGACTCCGCCAAGATGAACTCCGTAACCTTGCGGTCACGCTGCTCAGGCAGGGCAAGGCGTGGCGGCGGGGCCGGCGCCGTTGTGGTTGCTTTGGGTACGGCAATCGGCGCGGGAACCGCCGGAACGGCTGGCGCGATCTTCCGCTCCCGGATCGCGAAGAAGAAGAATGCTATCGCCGCGCATAGGCTGGCCAGCGCGAGCGCCTTGATCGTAAGCCGTTTAAGGATCGTCGCGGACGCAAAAATCGGGTCGCCGGGATACCGGACTAACACCATCGGCGCCGAATGATACAAATCTTCCGGCAGACCGCTCGGAACTGCCGGGATAGCGGAGGTCATAGGGGGAGATGCCGCTTATACGCCTCTAGTAGATCTTACAGGCAAATCAATGTTACAGAAAATGTTTAATCGATCGCTCTCTTTCTATGGTATGTTGCCTGCCATGCACGGAACTGAATTTTCTCGCCGCTCTTTTGTCGCCGCCTTGGCCGCCGCCCCCCTGGCCGTCACGAAGACCGCCCCTGTCCCTATCGGCTTGGAGCTCTATTCCGTTCGCGGAGAACTGAAAAAGGACCTGCCAGGCACCCTGCAAGCGGTCGCCAAGACCGGCTACGAATGCGCCGAATTCTTCGCCCCCTACTACGAATGGACTTCCGATTATGCCAAACAAGTCCGCAAACAGCTCGACGATCTCGGCCTGAAATGCTACTCCACGCATAACGGAATGCCCGCCCTCAGCGCCGCCGGTGTCGGCAAGGCAATCGAGCTGAACAAAATTCTAGGCGCCAAATTTATCGTGCTTGCTTCCGCCGGCAAGACCTCCACCGTCGACGACTGGAAAGCCGTAGCCGAGACGCTGAACAAAGCCAACGCCGCCATGCAGTCAGCCGGTCTCAACGCCGGTTACCATAACCATGCTCTCGAATGGAAGCCCATCGACGGCCAGAAGCCGCTGGAGATTCTCGCCGCCCAAACGGACAAAAGCGTCATGCTGCAATTGGATGTCGGCACCTGCCTTGAAACCGGCAACGACCCGGTCGCCTGGATTCGCGCCAATCCGAAACGCATTCGCTCCTTGCATCTCAAAGACTGGTCGCCAGCTAAAGGCTACCGCGTTCTCTTCGGTCAAGGCGTCGCGCCCTGGAAGAAAATCTTCGACGCCGCCGAATCCGTCGGTGGTGTCGAGTACTACCTCATCGAACAGGAAGGCAGCGACTATCCGGAATTAGAAACCGCCGACCGCTGCCTTGTCGCTTATAAAGATCTCCACGGCTAGAAAGCGTCTGCGCGATGGAATTGGAACAACAGCTCCTGGCAGCCTGGCTCCGGCACAACGGAATACTGATTCTTCTGTTCGATAACATCCCCTCTGACGGTTTCTCCGCTGTGCCGTTGGCCTCACGTGGGCGCGACGTTCGAAGCCAATTTGCTCATTTGTGCAGGGTACGCCTCGGATGGTTGGAATACCACGCCACCGGGAAACGGCCCAAGCTTCCAACCAGCAGCGACAAAAGTAGTCAGTCGTCTACCAAGGACCTACGAAAAAGCCTCGTCGAATCGGGCGAGAGAATTGAGGAATTCCTCGCTCGAGCGTTTCGCGGGGAACAGAAGGTCCGCATGTTTGGCCGGCAACCAGTTCGCTGGATGGCCTACCTAATCTCACACGAGTCCCATCATCGCGGGCAAATCATGCTCGCCCTCAAGCAAGCGGGAAAAAAACCGCCCGCCAAAATCGCTCTCGATGGACTGTGGGGCAGGTGGATTTATGGCCGTTGATCCCGAGGCCCGGTGGTTACATATATCAGAATCACGAGACCGTCTGCAGCGCATCCTTTAGCGCCGCCGCCGATGGATACCGCGCTTTCCCGGTCTCCACCAGCGCTTCATCGATAACCGCGGCAAGTTTCTTCGGTAAGTCCGGCTTGCGCTCGAGTATCGGAATCGGCTCGCGATCTCGCACGACAATGAAACCGTCTTCCGGTCCGCTGAAATCTCGCGGAACCTCGCCGGTCAGCATGTAATACAAAGTCGCCGTCATGGACCACACATCCACTTCCGGGCCGGAGTATTTAAAATTGACTGCCTGGCGGCGCGACATGAAGGCCAGTGTGCCCCAGGCTCCCGAGGCCGTCCGCGTGAAGCCGCTCTGTCCGGCCAGTGAACGAACCTTGGCCAAACCGAAATCCCCGATTTTCGGGACCGGCGATTCGCGCGTGCCGCCCAGCAGAAGATTCGCCGGCTTGAGGTCGCGATGTACCAGGCATCGCCCCGCCGCTGTTCCCCCGTCCGCCAGTTCCACGTGCGGCACCTCAGCCTGATGTGCGTACTCCAGCCCGTCCAAGCAGGGCAGAATGATATCTAAAGATTCCTGCACTCCCAACGGCCCGCCCCGCTTTTCCATCACGCCTTCCACGCTTCCGCCCTCGCAATATTCCATCGTGAAGAAAGCCGAGCTTCCTACATGCACCGCATCGCGCACGCGCACAATATTCGGATGATCGAGCGCGGCGCTGTTTTGCATCTCCCGCAGAAATCGCTTTCCGATCTCGACGTTCCCCATGAGTTCGGGACGCATCAACTTGATCGCAATATGCTCCTGGCTCTCTTGGTGCCGCAGCAGGCTGACGGTTCCCATACCGCCTTCCCCGAGCGCTCGCGCAAAGACGAAGCCTTCGAGCGGCGCCTTGCCTAACAATGCAGTTAGTTCTGCCGGTGCGTTCACGTTTCATTCTCCTTGCAGCCAGTGTTCTCGCTTCGCCAATTCTAATATCGAGATCCATTCCGCCCGGCCTGTCCGATCGGCTTCGGCGCGCAGAATCCCCAGGCTCGCGCGGATCTCCTCTTTTAGTTCCGGACTGGGCTGTAATCGATACAGCAGCTCCGCCCGGTAAAGCCGCGTTCTCGCAACATCCCCGCGAATTTCATTTTTCCCCGCGGGATCCGTCAAGTCCCAAACGGCCAGTGCGCGATCGTAGAATCGCACCGCCTCCTCAAAATCGCCATCCCGTTCCGCCAGCAGCCCTCGGTTGAGGCACGCTGTCGCTACCTTGCCGATGCGGTCGCTTCCTTGCTTGTGGAGATTCGGAAAACGCTCCAGCAGAGCAAACGCGGCGTCATATGTTTCGCGTTCACCGAGGCCGCCGCCGGCCATCTGAAGGCTGCCTGCAAGCCGCGTGTAGGCGGTGAAAAGATCAAACGCCAGATCCGATCTACCTTGGTCTCGAACCAGCCCTTCATAAATGACAACAGCCTTACGAAACTCCTGCGTTCCAGTCACCCCTCCCACCAGCGTTCCCATCAATAGATACGCCTCAGCCAGAGCGGCGCTTAGAGCCGAATCTGTACCCGAGGCGGCCAACCGCTGCCGAATGGCAAGCGCCTCTTCGCAACAATCCAGCGCGCGTTGGATTTCTCCCATGATGCGCAGCGCGTCCGCTTTGCCGAATAGCACCGCCGACCGTTGGTAGTTGGGCACTAGGCCGATCAAGTCGAGGGCCGCATCATAAGCTTCCAAAGCAGCCGGAAAACTGTCTACCGATTTGAGCGCCTCCGCCTTGTTCAAGTAAGTTTGGGCGAGTCCGCCGGTTACGGAATTCGGGTTCGAGGCCAGCAGTTTCTTCCGAATGTCGATCGCCCGGTCATAGTATTGGAGCGAAGCCTCGGGCTTGCCCAGCCGCCGCAATATCTCGCCCTTGTTGTTGCACGCCGCCGCGAGGTGGTCCAGTTCCTCGGGACGCCGCGTGGCGACGATCTCGGAAAGCCGGATCGCTTCGGTTATAAGCGCGTCCGCCTCAGTCAACTCATTTACCGAATTCAGAGTCTTGGCTTTATTGAGATACATCGTGCCCAGAAAGCTCTCAATCTGATCGGGCACGGGAAAATTGCCGAGCAAGTTCTTGCACCACGCGATCGCCCGGTCGTACGCGGCGAGCGCGCCGGAAACATCTCCCAGCCACTCCTCGGCGACCGCCATGTCAAGAAATATGCCGATCAACCTTACTTCCACCATCGGCGGCCGCGGCGGCCGAATCGATTCTTCGATGAATCCTAAAGCATCGCGGAATCCGATCAAATCGGCCACCGCTTTCGCCTTTGCATGACGCGCGCGCAGTTGCTCCATGCGCGGCCACACCCGCGAACCGGACAGCACGAAAGCCTCTTGCAGCTTTCGCGCCGGATCGCCCCACTGAATGCCGGAAGTCAAACGCCGCGCATAGTTTTCCAACTCTCCCTGTGCGGAGATCTGGGGCTCTTGCCGGGGATATGGCTGACCAGTCTCGGCCGCGTAAATTCGCATCAGTTCGCGCGCCGCATCGCCAAGCGCCGGCCATCTGTTATTCGGGTTCTCCTCGAAGCATCTGTACAAAAGCGCGGCGAGAGCCGGCGGCGGCGCGGAGCTAGCGCGCCGTTCGAGCCAGTCGTCCAAAACCTCCCGCGCGAAGGAACCGTCCTGCCATGTAATCTCGCCGGCGAGCATGTGCAGGATGGAGACACCCCAGCTCCAAACATCCGTGCCACGCCCCAACCGCTCGCGGCGCGACTGTTCCGGCGACCGGTAAGCGACCGTCATGCCCGCATGACTTACGAACGCGCTCGTGAGCGAGGTGTCCGCATCGTGCGCCACCGCGCGCGCCCGCGCCAGCCCGAAATCTGTGACCTTGACGGTTCCATCCTTTGCGAGCAGCATGTTGCCCGGCTTCACGTCCTGATGGATGAGCCCAGCCTGGTGCGCGGCGTGAAGCCCCCACGCGCTCTGTATCGCCACGCTCAGTATCTGCTCGAGCTCAACCACCTTGCGCGCCTGAATCGCTTCATAAACGGACTCGCTCTCGACCAACTCCGCAAAAATGGCGATCTCCGCGTCCACCGTCCGAAAGAACCGGCACTCGACCAGATGCGGATGCTCCGGCAGGTCGAACCAATTCATGAGTTCCCTCAAGAATTGTCTCTGGCTGGCTGCGTCCTGCAAATGCGTGCGCTTCACCGCATAGGACTCGCCCACGAGCGTACTCTGAACGCGATACACCACGCCCATGCCGCCTTCCCCAAGGCGTCCCTCGACGCGATAACCGTCGAGTAACTCGCTGCCTGTCAGCCAATCTGTTCGCGCCGCCATAGTTCGCTAGGAAAGCTGCAACGCTGATTTTATACGTTTCTTCAGTAACAACGTTTGCTGCCGATGGCAAATCAAGCATAAGGTGCGAAGATTGTTGAGATCGCATTCGCCCCCGCCTTCCGCCACCGGCAAAATATGGTCCGCGTCCCACAAGCTGCGGCGCGAAATTCGTTTCAGCCCCCAACGCTCGAGCAAAACCAGTCGTCCGCGGCCGCGCGAGCGCCGCAGATCTCGATACGCCGCCGCCGCATCAATGCGGCACAGAGCGCAAACCGCTCGGTCTCTTCGATATACGTGATCTCGCAAGTAGCCGGGGTCCGTCCGGAGGCGCCATTCGTGTACGCACCAGTCGGAGCAAAACGTGAACCGGCGCGGCGGCACTTCGAGATTGCACCATCGGCACAGTGCGCGCTGATTCTCGCCTTGAGGCAACAAGGCGCGTTCAGCCGCCCCGCCAGGCATTGTTCGCAATTTGCTCAATTATGTATATTATGTTGGCAATCCAGGCGTGGACACCGCCGGCTTCCTCGAGCAAACGCGCAAAATGGGGACTGGCTTCGAATTTTGCGGCGGCGCAGTCTCATAAGCGTCCCGCTCTGAGCCGCGAAATTCCTTGCCTGTCCCCATTTTTGCCAGTCCAATTCTGCCAGTTCGTTTCGCTAGGCGTCTGGTCTGGGAACTTTTTTGCAGATCACCAGCAGAAACGTCTTGAACGCCGCCAACGAGCGCCGAGACATCTGCGGTCCCGGTCGGATTCAGTCACGCTTACTTCAGAGCTTTGCGAAGAACCTTTTCAAAGGCATTCGCATGTCGAACGAAGCCCAGGTCAGTGGGATGAGAACCATCGATTGTCGCTTCACCATCGTCGCCAAGCAGATCGTCTGCCTTGAGATAGTAGAGAGCGGCCGTATGGTCTTTACGCAACGCTTCAAATACGGCACGCAGCGCCGCGTGATTCTCCTGATTATGCTGCCGCCGTTCCTCAACTAAGAATGAGCTTTCGTAGTTTCGATCTTCGACAAGCACAATCGGCGTCTTAGGGTGTGCCTCTCGCAATATCCTGATCGCCGGCGCAGTCCGCTCTCTCACCTCTTTCGCGCTGATGTTCGGAAGGCAATCGAGGACAAAGACCGCGGCATCCAGTTCCGCAATGAATCGGACCACCTCGGACTCCATGCGTCCGTTTCCGGAGAATCCCAGGTTGATAACTTCCCGGTTAAAGCGCCGCCCCAGAATGGAAAGGTGGGTCATGCCCCGCGCGATGCCGATGCCCCTTGCGTGATCGATGTCCCGTAGAATACGAGCGGTCGCTGAGCCGCCGGCCTCGCCGCCGCCGGGGCAATTGCGCTGAATTTCGGTACTCCAATTTCCACCGACGTCACGCCGTTATATAAGGGCAAATAGAGCATATACTCCCTCTGCTCCTTCGGCATTCCGTAGACGAGTACATCGGTATTCACCGGGAACCGCGTGGGCCGGCCTACGCCAAGCCAGTGCCAGTGCCCCGAATCGCGACGCACATAGAGGTCCAGCCCGCTCGCCGCAATCGCTGTCATATTCGGACCGGCCAGCACCTTCTTGGTCAACGTCCAGCGTGCATGGATTGCCGTCGTGTTCGCCACAAAGCGCACCAATGCTCCGGCAGAATCGCGGCTGAGATTCCACACCTCCGGCCGCACCACTGCCTCCGCGCGCGCGGGTAGGCGATCGTAGCGAGACTTAGTGTCTCGAAATCTCAGCCCTTCGATCGTAAATTGCTTGGCATCGTGCCACTCGACATCTGCCATCGAAGGCGAAGGGGCCTGGGCCCAAAGAGATGTGCTGCCCAAGGCTAAAACAAACTGACGTCGGTCCATGGAACCAACCAGTCTAGCCAATCGAAATACTCGGGCGACGGTGCCAGCGTCATCAACATCGCCTTCGGCGTCAGCCGCAATGCATTCGCTGATCGCATGGACACGTTACTCGTGGCGCAGAGCGCCCATCGGGTCGGTTTGCGCCGCCCGGTACGCCACCACCTGGCCGAATCGCAAAGCATGAGGCTCAGGATGGTTTTCGGCGCCGCTCCCAAAGCCATCCGAAGTCCAAGCTCTTGTTTCCTTTGCACAACTGCATAGCTCATGATTCCGTATAGCCCAGCGCGGCTAATAAGGGCGATAATTACCTTGACCGATCAATCCAGGGTCGTCGATAATAGGCCTTCTCTGGAGGTAATTGAGCAAGTGCCACACGCCGTAAATCTAGATGCGTTAATCCGCCGCGAGGATTTTGAAGTTGCTGTTGATCCATCCAAGAAGATTGAGGCGCTAGATACGGCTGATAAATTGAAAATAATCGAGCTGGAACATGACAGCTTGATGTACAAGCTCCTCCGCAAGCCAGACTTCCAGCGCACTACGGCTCATTGGAAACCGGAAAAGGTCGCCGCCCTCATAAAAAGTTTCCTTGCCGGAGATCTCATACCAGCCCTGATTCTTTGGCGTTCCAATGCCAGCGGCAATATTTTTGTTATTGATGGTGCTCATCGTCTCAGTGCGCTTATCGCTTGGGTGCACGATGACTATGGAGATCGAGATATATCAACGCGATTCTTTGAAGGAAACGTTGTCCCCGAGCAGAAAGCAGCGGCAGAAGACACTCGGAAAATTACCAACAATCTTGTTGGCTCATATACCGAGGTCAAGCATACTCCTAATCCGACACCGGAAAGAGCGAAATACGTCAGTACCCTCGCCGCCGGTGGAGTAACTTTGCAGTGGGTCAAAGGTGACGCATCAAGTGCAGAGCGCTCCTTTCACACAATAAATACTGAACAGACGCCGATTGGCGAGCTCGAAGTTCGACTAATCCGGGATAGGCGTTGTCCTAATGCTATCTCTACAAGAGCGTTGGTTAGGGCCGGGACCGGCCAATATTTTGCATCATCTTTGGCCGAAGATAATAAAGCAAGAATTAGGGCGATTGCCAAGGAAATCTACGACGATCTATTCATTCGTCCGCTAGAAACTCCGATTAAGACTCTCGACCTACCGGTGGCCGGAAGGAGCTACACGTCTGATAGCGTCGAGTTGATATTGGATTTCGTCGAATTTGTTAATAAGAGGGCAGTTAGCATTGACGGATTATCCCCTAGTACAGCGCGGCGTAGGGGTCAAAAAAATGACATCCTCGTACCGACTATGAATGAGGATGTTGATGGGTCGGCTACGGTGGAGCTACTGACCAATGTCAGAAGAGTATCATCACGAATAGCCGGGACCTCCCCTGGATCTCTTGGGCTTCACCCGGCGGTCTATTTTTACAGCGCAACTGGGAATTATCAACCCACTGCCTTCCTGGCAGCTATCAGCTTTATCGAAGATCTGATAAAGCGGCAGAAGTTAGATCTATTCACTGAATATCGCTATACCTTCGAAGAATTGCTGCTTAAGTACAAATACTTCATAAATCAGATCGGCAGAAAGTACGGGAGCGGCACGCGCGGGCTAACCGCTTTAACCCGGCTATATGAATATCTCTTTACTGGTGTTGTTGCTGGCAAGACGGACGTAGAGATTGTCCCTGAGTTACTCGAAGATGCGAGGTTGAAGTTTCTCGTACCAATTGTAGACCATGATAAGGGTACGAAGAAAAACTTCACTACTGAGAGAAAGTCGGCGATCTTTTTGCGACAGGCTATTGAGGGAGCACCCCGCTGCGGAATTTGCGAAGCGCGCGTCCACAAAGGATCAATCACAATTGATCACATCAAAAGAATCTCCGATGGCGGTAAGGGCTCGATAAATAACGGCCAAATCGCGCATCCGTATTGCAACACGACATACAAAGAGCAGGAACACGCCGCGACATCCCAAGCGCAAATTGATGGTTGATACGATCGTGACCAATGAGACATTCCGAAGAATAGGAACGTTTCACAGCGCTAGTGAATCGCGTGATAGCGGTGCCGCACAGCGTGATAAAACAGTGTGTCGATGAATATCGCAAGAAGGTTGCGCACGGATGTATTCAATGGCGTGATCGATTACGACGTCAAAGCATGAAGCAGTCTTCTGATGAGTCAAGCCAATTATTGCTCATACCGGCCTGTATGTGCTTTCGAGTCTGCAACTCGAGGTGAGCGGCAAGCTCTTCTTCCAGTTCCGTATCCATTCGGCGCCTGAGAAACAAGGCGCGAAGCCGCAACCACAGATCATTTCTGTTCATGTCATGCCAGCTCCAGAATCCGGCCAATCGCCGCCGTGAGCCGCGCCCAGTTTTCACGCTCCAATTCAAGCTGCTTTCGTCCCGCCGCCGTCAACTGATAAAAGCGGGCGCGCCGGCCCAGTTCAGATGTTTTCCAATCCGCCTTAATCCAACCCCGATGCTCGAGCCGGTGAAGCGCGGGATAAAGCGAGCCTTGATTCACCTGCAGCACCTCTTCGGAGATCTGCTGGATCCGCTCTGAAACCGACCACCCGTGCATCGCGCCGGCCGCCAGCGTTCTGAGGATCAGCAAATCAAGCGTGCCCTGAAGAATATCCAGTCTCGGTTCCGGGTTTTTCATGTTGTCGAATCTCTACATTATAAATTCCAATGTCGAATGTCAACAGCATGGACTGCGCCTGTTCGGTTTCGAACAGCGGTGCCGCGAAAACGGCGCAACCGCCGCTCCGCGAGCAAGTCAAATCGATGTCCCGTAACCCACTTATCTCGCCATCGCTACTGGCCTCCTACTTGCAACGGCGAGCGCATGGGAGCTCTCCTGCAAGACACGCGTTACGGTTTGCGGAACCTGGCGCGTAACCCCAGTTTCGCCATCCTAGCGATGTTGACATTGGCCCTGGGCATCGGCGCCAACACGACTATTTTCAGCGTCATCAACAACACGCTGCTCAAACGCCTGCCGTTCCCCGATCCGGACCGCCTCATGTTGGTCTTCGAAACCTTTGGCAAAGGTCCCAACAATTGGAACATCGTTTCGGCGCCCAACTTCTGGGATTTCAAACAGCAGAGCCATTCGTTTGAAAACATCGCCATCTTCGATTCCGCGGGCCGCGGCTATAATCTCTCCTCGGCTGGCTCCAAACAGGCCGCCGAGCAGGTGTCCGGGCTGCGCGTGTCCGCCGGCTTCTTCCCCGTGCTCGGTGTAAAGCCCTTTCTCGGCCGTACTTTTCTTCCGGAAGAAGAGATGTTGGGCAGAGACCGCGAAGTAGTCCTCAGTTATGGATTGTGGAAAGCGCGCTACGCGGGCGACCCGTCGCTCGTCGGCAAAACCATCCGCATCGACGGCGCCGATTTTACCGTGATCGGTGTGATGCCGCGCGATTTCGAGTGGCAATTCTGGAGCGGACCGCGTCAGCTCTGGGTGCCCGTGGGCTACACGAAAACCGATTTCGGCCGGGGTGACAACAGCTTTCTCTCGATCGCCCGTCTCAAGACAGGTGTGACCGAGGCCCAGGCGCGCGCCGAGATGGAAGCCATTGCTAGCCGCCTTCAAAAGCAGTACCCCAGCGAAAATGCCACCATGGGCGCGACCGTGACGCCCCTCGGCGACTTCGATATGCAAAGTCTTCGCCGGACCATGCTGGCTCTCCTCGCGGCAGTAGCGTTCGTGCTGCTGATCGGCTGCGTCAACGTCGCGAACCTCCTGCTCGCCCGCGGCGCGGCGCGCCAAAACGAATTTGCCATCCGGCGCGCGCTCGGGGCAGCAGGCTTCCGCATCGCGCGTCAATTACTTACCGAGAGCGTGCTTCTAGCCCTCGCCGGCGGCGCGGCCGGGTTGCTGCTCGCCGATTGGGGCAGCCGGCTGCTGTTCCAGGCTTTCAAATTGGGCGCGCTGAGTGTGCCGCTGCGCTCCATCGATTCCATCTCGATCGATGGCCGCGTGTTCGTATTTGCCTTACTCGTGTCTTGCCTGACAGGTATTCTTTTTGGAGTCGCTCCCGCCTTGAGCGCGCTGCGCGGCGACGTGAACGAAACCCTCAAGGAAGGCGGGCGCACTGGAAGAACGGGCGGCGGCGGCCGTCTGCGCCAGGTGCTGGTGGCATCGGAAGTGGCGCTCGCCCTGGTGGTGCTCTGTGGCGCCGGGCTGATGATCAAGAGCGTGTCCCAGTTGCTCGGCGTCGATCCGGGCTTGAATCCGAAGAACGTGCTCACCATGGGAATGTCGGTTCCCCAGGAAGCAATCTACGTCGGCCCTCCGGGCTTGCCGCGCTTCTGCCAGGATCTCGAGGACCATGCCGGCGCCATTCCAGGTGTCTCGTCCGTGAGCGCTGTCGGTCATCTTCCGTTTCATGGAAACGCCGGCCGCGGGTTTCAAATCGAAGGCCGTCCGCCCGCCGATCCCGCTAACATGCCCGGCGCCAACTACAGCGTTGCCTGTCCCGATTACTTCCGCACCATGGGCATTCCCATTCGGAAGGGCCGCGAGTTTACGCAGCAGGATACGCTAAGTGCCCCAGGAGTCATTGTGATCAACGAAACAATGGCGCGCGTCAATTGGCCCAAGGAAAACGCTGTCGGCAAAGCGATCCGGCTCGGCGGGTCCAATGGACCGCGCCTGACTGTGGTCGGAGTGTTTGCAGACGTCCACCACACCGGTTTGGACGCTCCCCTGCGCGCGCAATTTCTCCGGCCTTATATGCAAGCCGGTTGGCCGATCATGAACCTTGTCGTCCGCACCAGCAGCGCGCCGATGACATTCGCCGCGCCTGTCAAGAAAGCGCTGGCGGACGCTTTCCCCGACCGGCCTGTCTCGGATGTTGAAACCATGCAAAACATCGTTCACAATTCCACCGGCTCGCGGCGCTTTCCCATGCTGTTGCTCAGCGTGTTTTCGGCACTGGCTCTAGTCCTCGCCGCCGTCGGCATCGTCGGCGTGGTGGGCCACTCGGTGACGCAGCGCACGCATGAGATTGGCATTCGTATGGCGCTCGGCGCCGGAACCATGGATGTGCTTCGCCTGATGGTGAACAGCAGCATGGGATGGGTGCTCGTAGGACTCGGCGTGGGCATGGCAGGCTCGGCCGCGCTCACGCGGCTCCTCGCCGGAATGCTCTACAACGTCCGGCCGCTCGATCCGGTGGTGCTCGGCGCAGTCTCCTCGCTGCTAGCTCTAGTGGCGCTCCTCGCGACCTACCTGCCAGCGCGCCGTGCCACGAAAATCGACCCTCTCGTAGCGCTGCGCGTCGAATAGTCGTTCAGCACATTCAGATCCTCGAAACCCTTGGCTCAATCATTTGGCCTCTGCGGCCATGGTGGCGCGGACGGTCGTTTTTTGCCGTCTGCGTGTCGAGCCACCGCGAATTTTGCAAGTTCATCATTGCGCTTGACGCATATTTTTTTAGCGTGCTACTCTACGTCATACTTCTAAGCCCTGTTCGCTGATTCCGGGCGCTAGTCACCCCAAATTTTTCCCGCCTCGCCGCGCTACGAATCCCCCGTTTGGTTGTCCGCTTCCTGGCTGAAGACCATTCTTTTCGCCGAGGTCAGCTTCCATGCTGTTGTCACGTGTATCTGCACGACATCTCGCTCCTGCCGTATTTCTGATCTGCTTCTGCGCCGCTCACGGCACTCTCTGCGCGCAGCAAACTTCCATCGGCGGCTCCATCACCGACTCCTCAGGCGCCGCGATCCCGCAAGCCATCGTGAAAGCCTCGCCCAAAAACGGCGGCGCCGCCAGCGTAACCCTCACCAATTCCAATGGGACCTATCAACTGTCGTCCCTGCCGGCCGCCGAATACGTTTTGCGCATCGAGGCGCCCGGCTTTGCTCCCGCGGAACGAAGCCTCACGCTGCTCGTCGGCCAGACTCTTGCCCTCGATCTCGAGCTTCATCCCGCCACTGTAAGTTCCGCCGTCGACGTGATCGCCGACGTTCCGCAAGTCGAAACCACGTCCTCTGCCATTGCCTCCAACATCGACCCGCACCAGATGCACGACATTCCGCTGAATGGCCGCAATTGGATGCAGCTCGCTCTGCTCGCGCCCGGCATCACCAAGAATGACGTCGATTCGAACTCGCCCATCGGAGGCGCGGACGGCGGCAAGTTCCAGATCAACGTAGACGGTCAGCAAGTAACGCAAAACAATTCCAGCTCCGGCTTCGGTCAGCCCCGCTTCAGCCAGGACGCCGTTGCCGAATTCCAGATCATCACTAACCGCTTCGATGCCACCCAGGGCCGCTCCATGCGCGCTCAGGTCAACGTGCAAACCAAAAGTGGCAGCAATCAATTTCACGGCACTGCCTACGGCTACTTTCGTAGCGATTCGTTCAACGCCTCCGATCCCATCGCCCACAAAGTTCTGCCTTATTCGGATCAGCAGTTCGGCGGCACGATTGGCGGCCCCATTCTTCGCGACAAGCTCTGGTTTTTCGCCTCCGTGGAAGGCGAGCGCCAACCCGCCACGATTTTTTCCACTCCTACCGGCTTCAATCAAACTTTCAGTCTGCCAACCAAGACGTCCGTCTGGAGCTATCTGGGCCGCCTCGACTATCAGCGCAGCGACACCAGCCGCTTCTCTCTGCGGATGAACGGCTTTACATTCTCAAATCCCTTCAATGTCTCTTCCTCGACCGCCCACCCATCCACCGCCTACTCCAATCAAAACCGCGCCGCCAGCGCCGTGCTGAGTTGGTCGAAAATCATCTCTCCTCAATTGCAAAACGAGTTGAAAGGCGGATTCAATTTCTTCAGCTACTTCAACATCCCGCTCGTCAATAGCCAGGAATATCGTCTGGGTACGGTAACTGTGGGCTCCCCTTACAACTACCCGTCGCCTAAATACATGGAAGTCGCGCAGGTCCGCGACGACGCCTTCTGGCTGCGCGGCAAGCACAGCATCAAAGCCGGCGGCGAATACTTTTACGAAGTTCACCACGGATACTTTCCGCAATATGTCCGCGGTAGCGTAACGGCTTTTAACAGTTCTGCTTCCAAGTTAGACCTAGCGAGTATCTTCCCCGTCTGGAACGATCCTTCCACCTGGAAAATTTCCAGCCTCTCGCCTTACGCCGTGACTTACATCCAAGGGTTTGGGAGCTTCGACTACCATCTCACCCGCAACACTCTCGGCTTCTGGTTTCAGGACGATTGGAAATTGAGCCCGCGCCTGACGGTTAACCTCGGCGTCCGCTACGACAACGACATTGGCATGCTTGGTAATTCGCTGGTGCTGGCGAGCGGCTTGCAAACTCCGCATTCGGGCGACAACAACAATATTGCGCCGCGCCTTGGCTTTGCCTGGGATCTCTTCGGAGACCGCAAGACTGTAATTCGCGGCGGCGGAGGTCTCTACTACGGAGACGTCGAAGCCAACCAATTCTACGATCAGGCGCTCTTCGATGGACAAACCACTATCCAGGCGTCGTTGACCGGCTCAGCCAGTTCGCCAATCAATCTGCTCAATCCGTTCAACGGCGCGACGCTTCAGAATTTTCAGAGCGGTACGCTCGCGGCTCCCAAGCAAGCCTTGCAGTTAGTCGATCCGAGCGTCCAGATTCCGTATACGGTACAAACCTCCATTGGGCTGGAGCGGCAGTTAGGCCGCAATTGGACCGTCAGCGCGGATTACGTCTGGTGGCGAATCTATCACGAGTGGGTCAGGGTGGATCAAAATCTGACCTACGATCCTGTTACCGGTTTCAATATCAATCCCAGCGCCGCGAACGGCCGCCCCGACTCGCGTTTTACCAGCATTCTACGGTTCACAACGCCCGCTGCTGCAGGGGCGATCTACAACGGTTTCCAACTCGAGGTCAAACGCCGCTTCGATAACGGGCTATCCGTTAGCGGTGGCTATACTCTCGCTCGTGTCAAGGATTCGAGCGGAGGAGCCTTCTATGTGCCGAACAACCAATTCAATCTGTCGGATGAATGGTCGAACGGCGTCGACGACCAGCGCCATACCTTGAATGTGAACGCCAGTTACAACCTGAAATGGGGATTCCAGCTTAGCGGCGCATACCATTTTGGTTCTGGCGCGGACTACTCGACAACTGCCGGCTCCAGTCCGTTCGCCAACGGTGGCAGCAACCGCACATTCTCCACGTCCACCAAAGTATATGACGATCCATCGCTGAATTATGTAAATCCGGCTAACCCCGCTTATAGCCTTGTCAAGCGAAACGCTTTTTACGGATCGCCGATTCACCGCGTCGATCTGCGCATCACTAAGTCGATCGCCATCAAAGAACGTTACAAATTAGTCGGCATCGCCGAATGCTTCAATCTTCTGAATCATTCGAACTATGGATCCTATGCCACGGCAATTACTACCTCGAGCTTCGGAGCGCCAGCCCAAAACCTGAATCTCGAATATCAGCCCAGAATGCTGCAGTTGGCTGGCAGATTTGAGTTCTAAGATGAAATACTTTCTCCTGTTTCTCGCGCCTCTGCTCGTCGCGCAACCGCCTCAATTCCCAGAGGCCCGTTCGCTCCAGCACACCATGTTCCCCGAAGTCCGCGGCACCCGCGAGATGGTCGGTGGCGGCAATAATTTTGTCGCCGAGGCCGGCTTTCGCATCTTGCAAGCCGGCGGCAATGCCGTCGACGCGGGCGTAGCGGCCACATTGGCGGCCGCCGTCACCGAAGAAGATCACTTCAGCATGGGCGGCGAGATGCCGCTTCTCGTGAAAATGGCCGGCCAACCTGTGCAGGTTGTGGCGGGCGTAGGCGCGGCGCCTAGGAAAGCCACGGTCGATTTCTTCCGCAATCGAAAACTCGAGTCTTGGGAAACGGCCGATCGCAAGCCCGTGATCCCGGCGCAAGGCATTCTCGCTACCACCACTCCCGGTATGCTCGACGGTCTCCTGCTCGCGCTGGAAAAATTCGGCACGCTGCCTTTCGCCACTGTCGTCGAGCCCGCGCTGGAATTGGCGGACGGATTCCCCACTACCGACGTCTTCGCGCAGACGTTGCATCGCGACGAAAGTCTCCTGCGCCTCTGGCCCAGTTCCGTAGCCTTCTTCTTTCATGATGGCCGCTTACCCGAACGCGGCGAGATCTTCCACCAACCCGCGCTCGCCAAAACTCTACGTGAGCTGATCCAGGCGGAGCACAAGACACACGGCTCGCGTACCGCGAAAATCGAAGCCGTACGCGAGTATTTCTATCGCGGGCCCATTGCCCGGCGCATGGGTGAATTTTCGGAAGCCAATGGCGGCCTCGAAACGTATTCCGATATCGCCAGCTTCCACGCCGAACTCGACAAGCCCCGCACCACCACCTACCGCGGCTATGAGATCGTCAAGCCCGGCTTCTGGACCCAGGGTCCCGTGCTTCTCGAAATGCTCAATCTGGTCGAAGGCTACGACCTGAAAAGCATGAAGCACAATTCGCCGGAATATCTGCACACTCTCATCGAAGCGGCCAAGCTCGCCTTCGCCGATCGCGACCAATATTACGGCGATCCCAAGTTCAGCAAAATTCCCGAGGAGATTCTTCTCTCGAAATCCTACGCCAACGAGCGCCGCAAGCTCATCGACCCGCACCACGCGTCCATGGAATCGCGTCCTGGACAAACCGGCCAACCCATCACCATGCTCGACCGTACTTCGAAATCCATCGAAGTGAACGACACCACGTGCGTCGATGTAGTGGATCGCGCGGGCGATGTGTTCTCGGCTACTCCGAGCGGCGCCTGGCTGCCCGCCGTCATGGCAGGCGACACCGGTATTGCTTTCGGCACCCGCCTGCAGTCGCTGGTCACCGTCGCTGGCCACCCGAACGAGCTGAAGGGCGGCAAACGGCCCCGCGTTACGCTAAGCCCAACGCTGATCCTCAAAGACGGCAAACCTGTCTACGCCCTCTCCACTCCCGGCGCCGACAACCAGGATCAAGCGCTGCTGCAGGTCATTCTCAACCTGATCGAGTTCGACATGAGCGCCCAGGAAGCGGTCGAAGCGCCACGTTTCCAGACCCAACATTTCTATAGCTCGTTCGCCATGCATGAATTCATTCCCGGCAAACTGAATCTCGAAAACCGCATACCGCGAACCACCGCGGATCAACTGGCCAGCCTCGGCCACATCGTGAGCGTCACCGGCGCATGGAGCAATCTGTCCGCGCCGGTCGTAATTAAAATCGGCGATGGCGTGCTGGAGGGTGGCGCCGACCCTCGCCGCAGCCGTTTCATCTTTGGACGATAAACTGGAGTAGATGCGGTGGCTTGGATCTCTCGCGCTCTTGGCGGCTCTGCTGACCGCCGCGCCGCCTGTCAAAAAATCTACTCAGAAGCGGTCCGCCACCCGCCGCAAGGTCGTTCGTGTCCGCAAGCCCGCGTATCAGGTCCATCCCGATTCCGAGCGTTATAAGGAAATCCAGCAAGCGCTGGCCGACAAAGGTTATTTCAAGGGGGACGTCAACGGCCAATGGGGCGACGATTCCGTCAGCGCCATGAAGCAGTTTCAAACCGATCAAAAGCTGCCGGACGATGGGAAAATCAGCGCACCTGCGTTGATCGGTCTCGGCCTCGGTCCAAAGCACGAATAATCCGTGGAAGAACACGAAGTCTACGCCGCCATCGGCAACGAAGGGTTCGAGCGGCTCATCGCCGCCTTCTATAAGCAGATCCCTAACGACGATATCCTCGGCCCCATGTATCGTGGCCGCGATCTTGCCGCCGCCGAACAGCGTCTCCGCGGCTTTCTCATCTATCGCTTCGGCGGTCCGCAAACTTATATAGAAGAGCGCGGCCATCCTCGCCTCCGCATGCGCCACGCGCCCTTTGTCATCGATCAAGCCGCGCGCGATCGCTGGATGCAATTGATGCGTGCGGCATTTCTCGAAGCCAATCTACCCCGCGACGCCGCCGATGTCTTGCTAAAGTTCTTCGAATCGACCGCTTCCGCCATGATGAATCGATAGAATAGCGGCTACATATGCGCTTCCTCGCACTCATTGCCCTACTTTCTCCTCTCGGATTCGCCTCCCCGATCGGTTCCGTCAATCAATTGGTAGTTTTTGGCGACAGCCTTTCCGATAACGGCAACGCCGCGATCTATGCGGCTTCCATGGGTATCCCATTCCCTCAGATTTCGAACGGTCCCTTGTGGATCGATCAACTGGCCGTCAAGTTGTCTGTGCCGGATCCGCAGCCGTTTCTGGCCGGAACCGGCGGCACAAACTATGCGGTTGCTACCGCCCAAACCGGATCGAATGGATTGAGCGGCGTCTCCGATCAATTGGCCGCTTTCGCGCTGACCCATCCGGGCGGCGCTCCGGCCGATGCGCTCTACACTCTCTGGGCAGGATCAAACGATATCTTCAACGGCGGCAATCCTGTTTTAGCCGCCGACAATATCTTCAACAACATTCTTAGTCTGGCGGCCGGCGGAGGCAAATATTTTCTCTGGCTCAATCTGCCCGATCTCGGGTTAACGCCGCGCGCGATCGCCGCCGGTCAAACAATTCCCGCGAACCTTGCCTCGGGCGCCTTCAATGCGGAATGGGCCGTCGATTTGGGGAAACTGCAAGCGCTAGGAATTAACGTCGTCGGTGTCAATGTGGAGGCGCTCTTCACGCAAATCCTCGCCAACCCGGCCGCCTTCGGCTTCACCAACGTCACCGATCCCGGGCAGGGTACAGCGAATCCGAACTCTCATCTTTTCTGGGATGACGAGCATCCGACCACGGCGGCAGATGCATTCGTTGCGAATCTGGCCTTCGCCGATCTTTCCGTTCCGGAGCCCGCTAGCGTTGCCTTCACCGCGCTTGGGCTTCTCAGCCTAGTGGCCTGGAAGCGCCGCGCAAAACGAACGTGATCACGCGGCGATCTTCGCCCGCATGTTCGATCCGAATCTCGATTCTTTCTTCGGGCATCAACTCGAGAAAACGTTCGCCCCATTCGACCAACGTGAGCGCTGGCCGTTCAAATAGCTCCTCGAGTCCCACGCGCCGCGCTTCCTCACTGGTGTCGAGCCGGTACAGATCCACATGATAGATCCGCACCGGATCGCCGTATTCGTGGATCAACGTGAATGTAGGGCTCGACACTTCGTCCGCGGGCGCCGCTCCGAGCGCTTCCGCAATTCCCTTCGTCAGTGTAGTCTTCCCGGCGCCCAAATCGCCGATCAGTAAGACCACTCCGCGCTCCGGCAGCAACGGAGCCAGCCGGCTGCCGAGCGCGCGCGTCTCTTCATCCGAATTCGTTTCAAAGCGCAGGGCGGACTTCATTCATCGCCTGTGGCAGAAAATCGAGAAGATCGCTAGCCATCGCCCCTTCTTCGCCCCAGTGTTCGCCCGCGAGTTCGCCGCAGCGCCCATGCAGCCAGACCGCGGCCACCACCGCGCGCCGCCAGTCCTTAATATGTTGCGCCATCAGACCCGCCGTTATCCCCGTGAGAATGTCTCCCGTTCCGCCTGTCGCGAGCGCCGGCGAACCGGTCGGGTTCACCCACGTTTCTCCATCCGGAAACGCGATCACGGTCCGGTCGCCTTTCAGCACAATCGTGGCGCCGCTCTCCCGCGCCAACTCTTGTGCTGTTCCCAACCGGTCGGCCTGCACTTCCTTCGTGGATTTTCCGGTGAGCCGGCTCATCTCGCCCGGATGCGGCGTCAGCACGCGGATCTTCTTGGTAGCCGGCAGCGCGCCCGCAAGCGCATTCAGCGCATCCGCATCGAACACTCCCGGAATCTCGGCTTCTTCATACAGCCGCCGCACCAGCCGAACTGTCTCGGCCTCCGTGCCCAAGCCCGGACCAATCGCAAGCACGGTCATCTTCTTTAAAAGCTCGAAAATACTTTCATCGAGCGCTTCTGTCATCAGTTCCGGCCGCGCCGGCGCGGGAGCGCTGCGCGGAATCGCGACCGTGACTAGACCGGCGCCACTGCGATACGAACCCAATCCGGTCATCGCGGGAGCGCCGCTCTTTCCCGCCGACCCTCCCGCAATCAGAACGTGCCCATACATTCCTTTATTAGAGTCGCGCGGCCGTTTGGCGAACAAATGACGAAGATCGTCGGGCGTCGTGAGCCGCAGCCGGTAAATTGGGTTCGTATCGCAAAGGTCAGGGGGCGTTCCGATGTCCGCGACCACCAGCTTGCCGGTACGTTCCAGGCTCTTGACGGCAGTGAACGTAACTGTGTAATCGGCGCGCAGCGGGCCGGACGGAACGTCCACCGCCACTTTCTTCGCCAGCGGAAAACCTTCCTCAATCATGCGAATGCCCTCGAGCGCCCGGCCATGCGGCTCGCCTTTAGAACCGGTGCCGAGAATAGCGTCGACGACGATGGTTGCGAAATTGGCTTCGAACGGTAATTCGCGCACTACCGGACAGCCGCAGGCGTCGAGCATGCGCCGGTTCGCGAGCGCGTCGCCCGTCAAATCTTCGCCCGAAAAAAGTTCGAGAACGCTCAGCTCGCGGCACAGCTTTCGCGTAAAAAGCTGGCGCGCGATCACAAAACCGTCGCCGCCATTGTTTCCCTTGCCGCAAATTACGACTACCTTCTGCCCGGAAAGCGGCGCGAAGGTTTCGCGCAGAAAATCGACCACGCGGCAGCCGGCGTTTTCCATCAGGATCAGCCCCGGAATCCCGCGCTCGATCGTCAGCCGGTCCACTTCGCGCATCTCGGCCGCCGTCAGAATCTTCATGCCGTCCGCATTTCCCGCGCCAGCAGCAGCGTCATGTCGTCCTGCAACTCCGGCGTGCCCGTCCAACTTCGCACGGCGTCGAGAACGATACGAATGATCTCATGGTCCTGATCGTGCGCGTGTTTTTGAACCAGCTCGATTAGCCGCTCCTCGCCGAACATTTCTCCGTAAGCGTTTTCAGGCTCCGTAATTCCATCGGTGTAGCAGACGAGCAGATCGTTCGCGCTGAGCGTCATCGAGCTCTTGTTGTATTGCGAGAAAGGGAAAGCTCCCACCACGGTCCCGTTCGAATCGAGCGGCACCACGCTGCCATTGCGAAACAGAAGCGGCGACAAGTGTCCGGCATTCGTATAAGTCAATTTGCGGTTCGCCTGGTCGAACATAGCGAAGAAGAAGGTAGCGTATTTTTCGGGCGAGGTATGCGCATAAATCTGCTGGTTGAGCTTGGAAACAACTTGCGAAGCGTCGATGTCGGGAACTTCGCCGGAGATCTGCGCACGCAAGGCAGCCTGCAGCGTAGCCATTAAGAGCGCGGCGGAGATCCCTTTGCCGCACACATCGCCAATGGCGAAGGCCAGCATGCCGCCCGCAGTCTCCTGGTAGTCATAGTAATCGCCGGACACCATGCGCGCCGGATCGCACTGCGCGGTGAGTTTCAAGCCGCGAATTGGCGCCGCGTTTCGAGGATAGAGCTGGTCCTGGACTTCGCGCGCGATTTCTAGTTCTGTTTGTAAGCGTTCTTTTTCCTTCTCTACCGCGAACAGCCGCTCGAGATTGCCGGTCATTTGATTGAACGATTGGCCCAGCTCGCCGAGTTGATCGCCGGCGCGCACCGGAATACGATGGCGAAAATCGCCCAGCAGCACGCGGCGCGTCCCTTCATAGAGTTCGTGGACGGCCCCGGTCAGCCGGCGCGACAGCGAAATGCCGATAATCACGGCCACCAACTCCACCAGAAGAAAAAGCACAGCGACGACGATAAACAACGTCGACAAATAGCCACGCAGAAACTCCGCTTTCGAAAAAAATGTCGCCAACACGGCCGAAGTACGCGAGTGAACCCATAAGTAGCCGTCGTAGGTTCGATTCGGGGTGTCGAGATGGTAGTGGGGCACCGTCGATGGCAGAAACACCTGAAAATCGAAAGATCCCATCGCCGGCGGCAAGCGATTTCGGCGGCGGTTACCGGAGTCCGCCGGGCTGGCCACGACAAGGTTGACGTCGCCTGGGGCGCGTACCGAACCGGCCGAGGCCAGAGCGTGTCCTCCGCGCTTTTCCGGCGGCTCGATGAGAGCGATGACTCCCAGGTTGGGAACCAGGCCTTCGATAAAGTCATCCGACAAAGGTGTGAGCGCCGTGACCTGCACCTTGTCACGTATGCGATGCGACCAACCGTAGAAGCGACCCTTCCATACCAGCAGGCCGCTCGCATCCTTCCAGCCGCTAGGCATATCGAGAGGAGGGCTGGTGGCGGGATAACGCCGCGCGCCGTCTTCGTCCTCGACATAGAACGCGATATCCGGAAACCCTCTGCGGAATGCCAACTGCATCTCGGCCGCGGCTTCGGAGCGCTGCGCGGGCGCCATCCGGGAAAGACTTTCGACCACGCCATTGATAGGATCGAGCCGCCGCTCCAAAGCAGTGCTCGCCAGATAAATCGCAACCTCGTTGGTCAGCCCCCAGGCGCTCAGCCCGATGAGTACAAACAGTAAAAGAATCGGCAGCGCGCCCATCAAGCCATACACAAACAGCAGGCGATTGCGAACGCTCCACAGCAGGTGCCGCCGCGTGAACCGCAAAGCGCGCACGGCGAGGATGATCGCGAGCACGATCAGCGCAAGTAGCGTCAAGAACGCCAGCACGCCGTGATTCGAAAAGTACAACGCAAAGTAAAGTACGAGAGAGCCCAAAAAGGCCATCCCGGACTTCCCTAAGCGCTCGACGGCTTCGCGAAATCGCGGCATGCTCTGAGAGTATCGCGAAGACCGTGGAAACTAACATTATGCGCCCACTCCTACGCAACGCTCTCGGGTTCCTGATTCTTGCCGGTAGCATCCGCGCGGCCGATCCCGTTCTCGTCCCCCAGATTGATGGCGAGTTCTGGCAGATAGCCGGAGATCCGGACCTGGGTAAGTACACGACGCCGAAGCAGCAGCCGGTCGACTTCGGCATCTGGCAGGCGGCCGACGGCTCCTGGCAGCTTTGGTCGTGCATTCGCGCGACGTCGACACCAGGTAAGACGCGGCTGTTCTATCGCTGGCAGGGAAAAAATCTGACGGACAAAGATTGGACTCCGATGGGAATCGCCATGCTGGCCGATCCGAATTTCGGCGAGACCGAAGGCGGTCTCCAGGCGCCGTTCGTGCTCAAGCAAGGCTCCACTTACTACATGTTCTACGGCGATTGGGAACACATCGCGATGGCCACTAGCAAAGACGGCAAGACATTCGCACGCCAGTTAATACCAGGTAACGTGTCGGGCATGTTTGGCGAACAGCCCGGTAGCAATACCCGCGATCCGATGGTTCTGAAAATCGGGCCTCTTTACTATTGCTATTACACTGCCGGTCCCAACCATCAAGGCGCCGACTACGCACGCACCTCGAAGGATATGATTCACTGGAGTCCCTCTCAGAAGGTCGCCTATGGCGGCTCGCCCGGAAGCGGACCTTGGTCCGCGGAATGCCCGTTCGTTTACTTTCACAAAGCGTCTGGTTACTACTACCTGCTGCGGAACCAGTTTTACGGCGAGCACGCCAAGTTCACGGTGTACCGCTCTAGAAATCCACTGGACTTCGGAAAAGACAGCGACCGGAACATAGTCGAAACGATGCCCTATGCGGCTCCGGAAATTATCGAATCCGAAGGCCAGACCTACTTAGCCGTTCTGCTCCCGAATCTGAAGGGGATCCAGATCGCCAAGCTGAAATTTGTAAAAAGAACTTGACGAAGGAGTGAAACCGGTATACGTTAGCGCTAACGCAAAAACCACGCTAGGGAGCTGCCATGTCCGCACCAACAATGCGCAAGCTAGTTGCGTTCTTCGCTCTTACTCAGGTCGGCGCGTTCGCGCAAGCAGGTTTGGGTAACATCACCGGCACGGTGGTGGATTCAACCGGTCTGGTCATGCCGGGTGTGTCGGTTGTCCTGACCCAACAGTCCACACAAACCAAAAGATCGGTCACGACAAACGGATCCGGAGTGTTTGAACTTCCGTCGATCTTACCTGGCCAATATACGATCGCCATTTCCGCCAGAGGTTTTCGTGAAAAGAGATTAGAGGGTATCGACGTCAACGGCTTCCAGCAGATTTCTCTGAACCAAATCCGTCTCGAGTTGGGCGGCGGCCCGGTGGCTGAAGTGAATGTAACGGCGGAGCAGGAGCTCGTGAAAGATTCCGGACAGCGCGCCGAGACAATTCAAGCGAGACAGGTCTCGGAAATGCCCAACAACGGCCGCAACTGGGCGACTCTGCTCAAAGTGATTCCGGGCTCCGGCGCCACCAACGACAGTGCGATCCAGGGCCGCGAGTACGGCTACTACGGTTACGCCGACTTCAGCGTGAACGGAAAAACTCCGACTCAAAATCAGGTGAACCTGGACGGCGGCAGCATCGTGGACCATGGCAGCGACGGCAAAGTGACGGTCTCGCCATCGCTCGAATCGATTCAGGAGATATCGGTCCTGACCAATAACTTCACCGCCGAATACGGTAATCGAAGCGGCGCGACTATCAACATCATCACAAAATCCGGCTCGAGCAAATTTCATGGCGTCGCTTTCGAGAACCTGCGCAACGAGGATCTAAACGCAAATTCCTGGTCCAACAATTACAATGGCCTGCCTCGCAATACTTATCGCTATAACTATTTCGGCGCTAACCTGGGCGGTCCTATCAAGAAAGACAAGCTGTTCTTCTTTTACAACTTTGAGGATTTCCATCAAAACATTCCGGGAAGCACGGCGGAAGTCAGGGTGCCCACGGCCTTGGAGAGAAACGGAGATTTTTCACAAACGCTGAATACGGACGGAACGAAACCGCTCATCTATCAGCCCGGCACGCAATATTCAGGAACGCCCGTTCCGCTTCCGAACAACAAAATTCCGGTCTCGGCGATCAATCCGCTAGGCCAGGCGATCTTGAACCTATATCCATCTCCCAATACACCCGGCACGCTCACTTACAACTACATTTTTCAATATCAGACAAAGATGCCGCGCCTGTCGCAGGTCGGCCGTGTCGATTGGAACATTTCCGATAGCACGCGCGCCTATCTGCGCTACTCGAACGACAGCGGGACCAATCAAGATCTCGGCATCTACAACACGGGCGCCAACGTGCCCTTCAATTTGATGAGCCAGTACCGGCCGGATCGGGCAGTATCGGGAGATGTCACGCATACCTTCTCTTCCACCGTCGTTTTTGAAGGGCTCTTCGGCTGGAGCTATGACTATGTTTCGGTGACGCCCGTGGATCCGAGCCTGGTTGACAAAACGAAGCTCAATCTAGGGAGCCTGCCCACCATCTTCCCCGCCGCGAACAACATTTTGCCGGGCATCAATGTAGGCGGAACGTATCCGACGTTCGGCTTCACCCGTCTGCCCGCGTTCGCGGATGCCAACGAGTATCAAGGGTCGGGCACGCTGAATTGGACTCGCGGGACACACACCTACAAATTCGGCATGCAGTACTCGCGCAACACAAAACAGGAAATCACCGCCGCCAACGACAAAGGCAACTATGACTTCAGCGCCGGCCGCGGCACGTACGACATGAACTACGGGCCGGCGAATGCGTTGACCGGAGCCGTCTCGACTTACACGCAGGTCTCGAGCATTGCTCAAAAGAATTCGATATTGAGCAGCGTGCAATCCTTCGCGCAAGACACCTGGCGTGCGCGCCGCAATCTGACATTCGACTATGGAGTGCGTTTCTATCACACGCCGGCGGAATATGAGGTGAACCCGGCGGCTGACAACGATGCGGTATTTCTGCCTTGGAAATACGATCCGTCCGAAGCGCCGCGCTTCTACGTTCCCGATCCCGCGAATTCGAAGTTGGTGATCGATCCGGCCGATCCCAGCCATCCGCAGAGCGCCGCGGCCAGCGCCGCTCTGCTGTACAGCATTGTGCCGGGCTCCGGGAATCGTCTGAATGGTGTGTACCCGCTGGGCTCGCCAGAGGTGGGCAATTCGGGTCTCGCCGGCAGACGGTATCTCTTGGCGGCGCCGCGCGGCGGTTTTGCCTGGTCCCCGGGAGGCGGCAAATCGGTTATTCGCAGCGGCTTTGGCTGGGCCTACAATTTCAACGTCATTCAGGACTCCGTGACGCCGTTCAACAACGGTCTAACCAATAACGTCAGTCTGGTGCAGACGAATTTCGCGAATATCGCGAATCCGTCCACGACGAATCGGATCGATCCGGGCAGCTTTGGCGCGCGCGATCCATCGAGCGGCAAGACTCCGGCCATTTACGACTACAGCCTGTCGTTCCAACGCCAACTGCCGTTTCAACTGGTCTTTGACGCGGCCTATATCGGCAATATTCAGCGCCATCAACCCGTCAACTTCAACCTGAATGCCATTGCTCCCGGAACCGAATTTCTATCTCAATACGTGGAGCCTGGCAACGCCGGCTATAATTTTGCCGGACCGATTTCAGGCTCGAACAAAGGGCCCGCGCTTCCCGGCAGCAACGCCGAGAACGCCATCGTCATGCGGCCCTATCTGGGGTTGAATACGCTCAATGCAACCGCTAACGTGGCGAATAACACTTACAACTCGCTGCAGGCTTCCTTGAACAAACGCTTCGGCAACGGCTTGATGTTCCAGGCGGCATACACACTGGCGAAGCTGACGACCCAGCAGCAGAATACGGGCGAGTTTTATAGAAACTGGAAAGATTACGCCGGCTACGTGTCCGCGACCAACCGCTTACAAACTCTGGCGATCAATTACATTTACGAATTGCCTAAGTTCTCGGACAAGCTCGGTTGGAACAATGTGTTCGCGCGAACGGCTCTCGATGGCTGGCAATTTACCCACCTACTGACGTTCTTCTCCGGCCTGCCCTACACGCCGGGACAAAGTTACACCTCGACGCAGGGAGGGACGCAAACCGGCGCGGGCTTCAATGTGCAGGAGGCGAACACAAGCACAAATGTCAATGTGAATAATGTGTTCATGGGGACGCCGGATCTCGCGCCGCGGCTAACCGTGCAAGGAAATCCCAATGCCTCGAATCCCGCTATTGGCGCCACTCACTACGATCCGGCCACGCTCGGCCTACCGGCGATCTATCCAAGCGCGGATGGGACGGGTCCGCGGCAGTTCCTCAACGGCCCCGGCACATTCGTGAACGACATGTCGATCGTTAAGACATTTGCGATTCATGAATCAAAGAGAATTGAGTTGCGGGCGAATTTCTACAACACTTTCAATCAGGTCCGGCGCACGCAGGTCAATAGTTCCGCGCAGTACAAGGCAAATGGCGCAACGTTTGCGCAAGGTTTCTCGTTGTCTAACGCTCCCACTCAACTCGCGCAAAGGTACCTTGCGGGGAAGCCCGGTGCAAGCCCGGTCGACGTCTACAATCAATACCGCACCGGTGTCGGCTACGACAACCTGACGGCCGTTTTGCCGATGCGCGTTATCGAGTTCGGATTGAAATTCCGGTTCTGAGGCTTCGCCGGCAGCGTTTTCTGGGTGTGGACCTGCTCGAGCAGGTCAGTCCTGCCCTAGCTCGGCGCGAATCGCCGTGGCGATGCGCGTGGTCCACTTCTCCACATCCTCATCGGTCTTGGCTTCGATCATGACGCGAGCCAGCGGCTCAGTGCCCGAGAAGCGAACGACTACGCGGCCGCTGCCGGCAAATTCGCGCTCGGCCGCCTGAATCTCAGCCTGTACGCCCGCTAGCTCGGATAGCGGGCGCCGGCGCTTCACGCGCACGTTGACCAGCTTCTGCGGAAAGTTCTTGATCTCGCCAGCAAGCTCGTCGAGCGGGCGGCCGGCGTCGCGCACAATTTCGAGAACACGCAAAGCCGTGAGCAAGCCGTCGCCAGTGGTAGCGTGCTGCAAAAAAATCACATGGCCGGATTGTTCGCCGCCCAGCACGCCGCCGCGCCGCAGCATCTCTTCGAGCACATACTTGTCGCCGACGGGCGTGCGCGCCATTTCAATGCCGTGCGCCGCGAGCGCTTTTTCGAGGCCAAGGTTCGACATGACGGTCGCCACCACGAGATCGCCCGGCAAGTTGCCGGCGCGTTTCAAACTGGCCCCCGCTAGAAACAGCACCGCGTCGCCATCGACCACCTTGCCGCTTCCCGCGACGAAGAGTGCACGATCGGCATCGCCATCGAAGGCGATACCGAGATGAGCGCCGGTTTCGG
>Ga0193753_10000694_pt1 | contig 31852 bp, 22 predicted proteins | sample H1c2metaG_FD_144925 | JGI IMG/M metagenome (GOLD analysis project Ga0193753, IMG submission 144925) | Soil microbial communities from a riparian zone of the East river system, Colorado, United States - H1c2 | ecosystem: Environmental > Terrestrial > Soil > Riparian zone | place: USA: East...
CCAGCCTGGCGAAATCAGGATGCTTGGTTGTCATCGTGGCTGCTATCTCCGCAGCCAGGTTGTCCAGTTCCTGTGTAGAAACACCATCATACAGGCCATTGATCACCTTCATGGCCAATTCCACGGGGTTGACGAACTTTGGATCCAAGCCATAACAGAGTTTTTCGATCCGAGCGGTGATTTTGTCGAACTTGACTGATTCTCTGTGTCCGTCACGTTTTAATACAAGCATGTTAGGGAAAGGGTTGTTGTGGGAGAAAAGTTTAAAAAGTGATTGAAAATACTTAAAAATCTTCGTTCAGGGAAAACTTTGGACTCGTTTCTTTTTCTGTACTCTTCATCACACCCGCCTTCTGGTATTCAGCAACACGTTTCTCAAAAAAGTTCGTTTTACCTCGCAAAGAAATCATTTCCATGAAATCAAAAGGATTGCTTGTATTGTATACTTTCTTGCCCACAAGCTCATTTAACAGCCGATCGGCAACGAATTCAATATACTCACGCATTTGGACTGCGTTCATTCCAATCAGATTGACAGGTAGGGCATCCGTGACGAATTCCTTTTCAATCTCAACGGCATCGCGAATGATGTCAATGACGGTTTCTTCAGGGAGTTGGTTAACAACGTGACGCGTATAAAGGTGGCAGGCGAAGTCACAGTGAAGTCCTTCGTCGCGCGAGATTAATTCATTTGAAAAGGTTAGGCCCGGCATAAGTCCACGTTTCTTTAGCCAGAAGATCGAGCAGAAGGATCCGGAGAAGAAAATTCCTTCGACTGCGGCAAATGCGATCAGGCGTTCCTGAAACGATCCTTTATTGATCCAGCGCAAAGCCCAATCTGCTTTTTTCTTGACACATTCCATGGTGTCGATAGCATGGAAGAGACTGTCTTTTTGCTTGGGATCTTTAACATAGGTATCGATCAGCAGGGAATACGTCTCGGAGTGAATGTTCTCGATGGCGATCTGGAAGCCGTAAAAGAATTTTGCTTCCGTGTATTGAACTTCGGATATGAAGTGCTCTGCGAGATTTTCGTTAACGATTCCGTCGCTTGCCGCAAAAAATGCGAGCACGTGGGTTATGAAATGCCTTTCCCCATCGTTGAGGTTTACCCAATCGCGCATATCCTGGCCCAGGTCAATCTCCTCCGCCGTCCAGAAACTCGCCTCTGCCTGTTTATAATACTTCCAGATCTCGTGTTGGCGGATCGGAAAAAGTACAAAACGGTCTTTATTTTCTCTGAGTATTGGTTCTTCGGAGGATGGGTGGCTCATGCGTATGTGGGGTTGAAGGGTTAAACCAAAAATCAAAAGGGTACCAGCCTCGCTGACACCCATTTAGCTTTCAATAAAGTTATTTGTTGCTTGATGAAGGGTTGAAATCCGCCCCTTCAGCGTCAAGTGTACAAATGAAATAGAATGGTTCTAATTATCAAAACTGCAATTCCAGCCGATTTCAATGGATTGTGGAAAACTTGTGGACAACTTGTGGACAGATAAGTTACTGTGAAATAGTTGTTTACTTAGTCAGCGGTTAGGGAATACTTTTAAATGGGGAACGACGATCAAATTTTTTAAATTTTTTTTGGCCTCTGGAAGGCCAATTTCAAAATAATCGGAATCCGGTTTCTGACTTTCTGGAATCTTTTTTTACCTTTGCAGTCCAATTTTTCAAAAAGCTATGTACGCAATAGTTGACATTGCCGGAAAACAGTTCAAAGTGGCTAAAGATCAGTATATCTATGCCCCGAAATTAGAAGGAGAAGCAGGCGCAGCGGTAAGCTTCGACAAAGTTCTCCTGATTGATGACGGTGCAACAGTAAATATTGGCGCCCCTACTGTTGGAGGCGCGATAGTCTCGGGTAAGATCCTTGAGCATGTAAAAGGCAACAAAGTCATTGTCTTTAAGAAGAAAAGAAGAAAAGGCTATGTCGTGAAAAACGGCCATCGCCAGCAATACACCAAAGTTCAGATTGAAAGCATCGGATAGGCAATAACGCCCCGACACTAACTCAACAAAGCATAAGCCATGGCACACAAAAAAGGTGAAGGTAAAGTAAAAAACGGCCGTGAATCGGAAAGTAAACGGTTGGGCATTAAGATATTCGGTGGTCAACAAGTAATCGCCGGAAACATCATTGTACGCCAGCGTGGCACGAAGCATCATCCCAGCAAAAACGTTGGTATGGGTAGAGACCACACGTTGTTCGCATTGACAAACGGTGTTGTAGTTTTCAAAAAGAAAAGAGAAGGTAAATCATACGTATCTGTGGAGCCCGCAGCAGTGGCGCAAGCCTGACGATATTCATAGTTTCTAAATTCCGGAAAAGGCCACCAGTAGGGGGCCTTTTTTTGTTGGATATCACCCATTTTAGTGGTCCTGTCTCACCTCTTTAGGGTTGTGGCGCTTTAACGCTGAATCCATCCTTGACTTATACACTTTTATCGGCAATTCCCAATAATTTTTACAGCGATGGCTGCTGAATGCTGTTTAAGTGAATATTTTTTAATTGGCGGAAATCCCCTTTTTAGTAACATTTCAAACGGATTCAGCTCACTGCTGGGTAAATCAGGCCCCCCAAAACCTTTTTCGTATTTCATTTTGTCGTTTCATCCTCTATTTTTAGGTAGTAATTTCAGTATAACCTAAACCTAAACTTATGAAGAAATTTCTACTGACGTGGAGTGCGTTGGTTTTTGTGGTCACCCTATGGGCACAGGACCTGACGGTTTCCGGGAACGTAACGGCCGAAGAGGACGGCTCGCCACTACCCGGTGTCAACGTAATTGTCAAAGGCACCACCTTAGGCGCCGTCACAGATTCTGATGGAAACTACACGCTCTCATCAGTTCCCACTGGAAGCTCACTGGTATTTTCATTTATCGGTTTGAAAACAACCGAAGTAGTAGTTGGTGGACGATCTAAAGTAGATGTTCATCTTCCCCTCGACGTAACCCAGCTTACGGAAGTCGTCGTGACTGGTACCGGTATAGCTACGGACAAGAAAAAACTTGGGATCTCAGTTGAATCCATTTCGGGTGATAAACTCCCGGCAACACCAACGGCGTCAATTGATCAGGCCTTGATTGGTAAAATTGCGGGTGCACAAATCTCGACTATCAGTGGAAATCCTGGAGATCCGGTGAATATTTTGCTTCGCGGTATCAACACAGTACAAGGTGGCACTAAACCCTTGATCATTGTGGACGGTGTTCAGATCGGCGCAACTGACATCAATTCCCTGGACCTTAGCAACATCGACCGTATTGAAGTTGTGCAGGGCGCTGCCTCGGCATCTATATACGGTGCGCAGGGAGCAAACGGCGTTATCCAGATCTTTACAAAGAGAGGTAAGAAAGGACAAATGGCCATCAATCTCTCCTCGAGCTATGCGACCAACCAGTTCTTAAATAACGGCGATGTCCGCAAGGCATCATTGCATCCATACCTGACGGATGGAAGCAACAACATTGTGGATTCAGAAGGAAACATTGTTGGTTATAATGAAGTCGGTGAAGTCCAAGGAATCTCCTATGAGTTCGGCGGACCTACGAGGTATGCAATCCAGGACATCAGGAACGTGGCCGACAAGCCCTACAACGCAAACCTTAAATACTATGATCACTGGGATCAAATTTTTAAAACCGGCACCACGGTTAACAACAGCCTTAACTTTTCCGGTGGAGGTGAGAAAAATGACTATGCCATAGGGGTGTCAAACAATCATACCGTAACGCCAGTAATGAAAAACGGATCAGTTGACAGAACCAACGTTTCTGCAAACATCGGTTTCGAGTTATTTAAGGGATTCAAACTCCGCTCCAATACGCAACTCATTTATACAAAGAATGACATGCATCCCGGGCTCGGTGCTCCAGGCGGATCGCTGTACGGAAAAGGAAATTCATTGGGTGACGTCGGGGGTGTATATGGCTTCCTGAACACATCTCCGTTCTTTGACCTTACTCGGTTAGATGATGACGGCAATTATCCCTTTTACCAGGTTGCTGATTTCCTGAGTGTCAACTCGGCAAACCCGTACTACCGCCAACAATACACTGATCAGTTGGGTAAGAAAGTGGACATCATTCAAAATTTCAACGCAACCTACATTATCAACAAATTTTTCGAACTGGATGCAACGTACGGTATCAATAACCGTTCAGAAAATTCCCGGTGGACCTACTACAACCAGTCGGAGAATACCAATTCTAATTATTTTGCTCCAAACTACGCGAGTGTATTTGCCAGTGAAAATACAGGCGAAATAGTTAACTATCAATACAACGCCACGATGCAGAATTTCATGGCAAGCGCCTTCATCCGAGCTGATCTCCAGGAAGATTTCGGATGGAGCATACCTATTCAAACCAGCACCCAGGTAAGCTTTGACTATCGTAAAAGGAAATACGATGAGTTCGATACCTACGGCGTAGGTCTGTCGTTAAGCCCGCCATTCAACATGTTTTCCACGAATAGCCAGGCCGTTGCACCGATTGACGATTACACACATGTAAATGGTGATTACACTGAAACGTTCATCACCTATGGATACCTGATCAACGAGAAAATCGATTTCGGGGACTATGGCGGAATTGGGGGAGGATTTAGAAGCGATTGGTCGTCAGCGTTTGGCGGAGGATCGAAACCGTTTACATTCCCTCACGTAGATGGGCACATTTTGCCATCGTCCTTTTGGAAAAGCAGTAGCCTTGATAATATCCTACCTTACCTTAAACTTCGTACGGCGTACGGTGAAGCGGGTATCCAACCGGGAGCATTCGACCGGTATCCTGTGCTTGACCCAGGAAATCTTGGAGCAACGGCCTACTCAATCCCTACAAAATCCAACAACCCTGACCTGCAAGTAGAGGTGTCCAAAGAATTTGAAGTTGGTACAGATTTAACTGTAAACCTGACAAAAGGAGCAACGTGGTTCAATTCAGTTAACCTTTCGGCAACCTATTGGACCCGCAAGAGTGAAAATGTCATATATGCTGTTAGCGTCCCGCTTTCTACTGGGTCAACATTGCAGTTGACGAATGCGATAGAGATGTCATCTAACGGATATCAGTTTTCGTTGAATCTGCCTATCTATAAAACGCAGAACCTTTCGTGGGACCTGACTACTAACTGGGGACATCAGCTTTCTAAGATCGATAAGATTAATGGTGGCGCGGATATTATCCTGCTGTCAGACAATGGCGCTGGAAGCACTGCCCTGGTACTAACGGCCGGCGCGCCAATCGGACAGGTGTACGGTTACAAAGCGCTTACCAGTCTTGATTTTACCCGGCAGGACGGAACTCGCTACATCGACCCAGCGGATGAAGGAAACTATGAAATAGTTGATGGACGCGTCGTACAAAAATCTGACTACCAGATTCAGTTTACCGATGAGACATATCCTTTGATGAATCCAAATCCTAAGTTCAATGCCTCATTCATCAACAACATTGGCTTCAGAGACTTTATCCAGTTGTCGTTCCAGTTTGACTGGATTTATGGAAGTAAGCTATATAACCAGACTCGCGAGTGGATGTACCGTGATGGGATCCACAGTGACTTTGAAAAGCCAGTGACCATTGATGGAAAAACAGGCGCGTTTCCTGCTTACTGGTCGAGCGCTTACTATAACCTCTGGGGAAGTACTCGCGGTGCCGGAAACAATGCCACAAAAGACTTTTTCATTGAAGATGCGTCTTTCCTGAGGCTGAGAAATATTTCCTTAGCATTTGACTTTGCGAAGATCATGAATGTGCCCGCCCTGAAGAAACTTCAATTGGTATTTACTGGCCGTAACATCCTCACCGTTACGGATTACACTGGATACGATCCTGAAGTAAGTTCTGGTGCTGTAAACTCAGCCTTTGACCGCGGAGTTGACCATAGTAAGCTCCCGAACGTGAAGTCGTATCAGGTTGGACTTAACATTGGTTTTTAACCTCTAATGAAATAATCATGAAAAAGAATATATTCAAGCATACCCTTTTATTGGCGTTTCTTGTTCTTGGAACCTTTGGTTGCAAAGATCAATTGGATGTCGGGAATCCAAATGCCCCGACGATTGGTGCAAACGTAGATGATGAAGCCGGTATAATAGCATTGGCCTCCGGCGGTGCGTACATTAATGGATTTCAGAATGGTGATGACTGGTTAGGGGATAGTTATTTCTCTCTACCCTGGGGTTACGCAGAACTCCTCGCTGACCTTGTAGGTGCTGATGCATCAAACAACCAGGTGACCACGATCGGTATTCCCGACTATATTGTGTTGGATGATGGTACCCAGGTAAATAACTCATCTTCATCGTCAGTAGGCATCATCAGAGCCTACAATAACCGCGCTGCAACAGGTGCTGGCAACAACGCCATCTATTATCAGTGGCTCAATATGTATGCGATGAACAATGCGAGCAATGTCGTGCTTAGCCTCGTGGATAAGATCCCCTTCACGGGTGATGCTGAAACCAAGAGCAATACGATCAAAGCGTGGGCATACTGGTGGAAAGGATATGCGTATGCTTCCATCGGCTCCATGTATGTGGCCGGTGTGATCGCAAATGAAGCGGGTGTTCCAAGCAATGAGTACGTCTCTCATGAAGCTATTTTGGCTGAATCAGACACTTATTTTAATATGGCCGCGTCCACATTATCATCCATTGGCAATGTTGGAGATTATACCAATGTGCTTGCCAGACTTATTCCTGCATATTGCCAGGTAGGCAATGGTGGTGTATTAAGCATTGATATGTGGAAACGCAACATTAACACCATGCTTGCACGTAACATCATGTTGAACAAGCTGGCGCCATTCGTTGATGGAAAAACGACTGCAACAATAACAGGTGCTACAATTGGAGCAATGACACCTGCAGACTGGACAGCTGTAAAGAACCTTGCCGCTAATGGAATTCAGGAAGGCGATTTTATCTTTACGGGAAGAACAACCGGGAAGAACGACTTCTTTACCGCCGCGTTGGGCTCTGTTGCAGCATTGACCTCATCTGTAAATACCAGCTCTACGTTTAAAATTGGAGAACGCTTTGTGCAAAACTTCAAACCGGGCGACAAGCGTTTCGAAAATAACTTTGTGAGTGGAACAGAATACAAGAACAATTACACGTATACAACGCGATGGACCATTCTGGACGGAGGAGCCGGACTTGATGGCGTATATGTGTATGCTTCTCAAACTATAGGCGAACATGAGGTAGTGATTGCGGGCTCCTTTGAGGAGAATGCATTAATACTGGCCGAAGCAAATATCCGCCTTGGCTCACTTGAAGCAGGGCTCGCCTTGATCGATGATGTGAGAGACTATATGGGTGCCGGACTCGGTGCTGTGGCAGGGACAGGTCTGGACGAGACCGAAGCGCTCACCGAACTTACCAGAGAACGCCGCGTTGCCTTGATGTTCCGTGGTCTTTCATTCTATGATAACAGAAGGTACGGATGGTCATATGCAATTTCTAAAGGTGGTGGAAGCTACGGAAATACCGTGGTGGAAAGCGACCTTACTGTGAACACCGACGTAACTATCAGCTACAACTTTATGGATTATTGGGATGTTCCAGCCGATGAATTCGTGCTGAACCCTCCTTCCGAAACAAGCGTTGAGATTGAGAACTCTAGGTTCTGATCTTACGTTAAATTTCATCGAAGGGCCACCTGAAAAGGTGGCCCTTTTTTTATACCAGTTGGGGAGCAACCGGAACGAACCTTATCCATTACCTTCGTGCCCGAACTGATCAAGATATAAACCCGCACATGAGCTTATTGAGTGTCCTCAATCATCAGCAATCATCCTCCACGCCCGTGTGGCTTATGCGACAAGCGGGACGGATCCTTCCGGAATATAGAAGGGTACGGACGTTGGCCAAAGATTTCAAAACGCTTGTTAAAACGCCCGAGCTTGCAGCTGAAGTAACCATCCAGCCAGTAGACATTCTGCACGTGGATGCGGCGATCATTTTTTCCGACATCCTCGTCATACCGGAAGCCATGGGTCTCAACTATGAAATGGAGGAGAACAAAGGCCCCACTTTCCCCAGACGCATAGAGACAGTGGATGACCTGAGCATCCTGCACGTTGCCGAGGCCATAGAACTCTCCTACGTCCTTGAAGCGATACGGATAACCAAACGTGCATTGAATGGAAAGGTCCCCCTGATCGGCTTCGCTGGAGCGCCCTGGACGATATTTTCATATATGGTAGAAGGCAAAGGCAGCAAGACCTTCAGCCTCGCTAAGAAGATGCTGTATACGCAACCCGAATTCTCTCATCAGTTGCTGGAAATGATCACCCTTAGCACGATCAATTACCTGAGAGCACAGATTCAGGCCGGTGCTGATATTGTACAAATATTCGATTCATGGGCAGGCATACTTTCACCAGATCAGTACAACGAGTTCTCGCTTCCTTACATTTCCCGCATATGCGATGAGATCACGGAAGTGCCGAAGACCGTTTTCGCAAAGGGTGCGTTCTTTGCCCGCAAGCAAATGAATGCGCTCAATTGCCAGGCGGTTGGACTCGATTGGAATATGGGTATAGCCGAATCAAGAAGCCTTATCCCGGACAAAGTTCTTCAGGGCAACCTGGACCCGTGCGCATTGTATGGTTCAATTGACGATGTGAAAAAGGAGACTAGAAAAATGCTCGACGCATTTGGGCCTCACAGGCATATCGCTAACCTCGGTCACGGACTTTATCCTGATACGCCCGTGGATAATGTTAAATGTTTCATAGATACCGTGAAAGAATATAGCACCGTCCTGCGCTAGTCTCAGTAAATCGTCAATCACTATCCTCCTACACGAAACGCTACGGCGGACACGGAATCACTAAATTCTATCCTCGCGCATTACTGACTCCGGAGCGATTTGACAGGATTCACTATCGCCGCCTTGATGGACTGATAGCTCACCGTGATCCAGGAGATCAACACCGCGGTAGCACCTGCCAGCACAAAGACCCCTGCACTAATATCAATATGGTAAGCAAAACCGTCCAGCCATTTTTCCATAACATACCACGAGATGGGTACGGAAAGCACAAACGCGATGAGGATTAGCTTTGTGAAATCCTTTGATAAGAGAAGCACCACGTTTCCAACGGAAGCACCCAGGACTTTACGTACGCCGATCTCCTTCGTCCTTAAACTCGCTGTGTAAGCCGAGAGGCCGAACAAGCCAACGCAGGCAATAATGATTGCCAGTACTGCAAAAATGCCGAAGACCTGACCAGCCCTTTTTTCATCTGCATAGTGTGCTTTCAGGTCCTCGTCGAGGAAAAGGTATTTGAACGATTGATCAGGAGCGAGGACCTTCCACGTACTTTCAAGCTTTGCGACAACTGGATTGAGCTCGGCCCCTTTTACGCGCGCAAATACATATGCAGCACCGCCTCCGAAACTCTCATTGCTCTGAATCGTCAGAGGCGTAATGGGGTCACGTAGTGTCTGAAAATTGAAATCCTTTACTACGCCAATGATCGTGTATGAAATTTCCACATTACCATCAGGCCTGCGATTGATCTGCGATAATTTTTTTCCGATGGGATCAGTGATCTCCATCGTCTTCACAGCAGTCTCGTTTAACAAAATTGAAAGTGAATCATTGGTTTCCTTCGAGTATCCATGTCCGGCTACAAATTCAAAGCCGATGGTTTCAGCAAAATCGTCGTTGATAGCCATGCTTTTAGTCGTTAGGATCTCTGATGATCCCTCAGGCGTAAATTGCGCTCCGAAGAAATCCTCCTGACGACCCAGCAATGAAAATGAGCTTCCCACCTGTTCCACTCCAGGTATCTGTCTTATTTCATCCATGAAAGTTTGCGCCTTGTTGTTAAGCGCAAAGGCTCGTTCAACCACGACAACCTGGTCTTTGTCATAACCCAAAGACTTGTTTTGCATGAATTGCATTTGTTGGCTAACGATTATCGTCCCTACGATCAATACAATAGAGATGAAAAATTGGAATACGACTAAACCGTTTCTCAACCAGGCTCCTTTCGCATTGCTTGAAAAGTTTCCTTTAAGGACCACAATGGGATGGATCGATGAAAGCGCGAACGCTGGATAACTTCCCGCTAAAAATCCAACGACGAGTGCTGTACCCACAAGGCCGGAGAGAAAATATGGAGAGTACATGATGGATAAATGTTTTCCAGCCAGACTGTTGAAATAAGGCAATGACATTTGCGCAAGTCCCATGGCAAGAAGGGTTGAAAGGAGACTCAGGACAATAGACTCCACGAGGAACTGTGAAACCAGTTGTCCCTTTAGCGAACCCATGGTTTTGCGCACGCCTACTTCACGGGCGCGTTCGGCGGATCGTGCCGTGGCCAAGTTCATAAAGTTTATGCAAGCGATGACCAGAATGAGCACTGCGATGCAGATTAGAAAATAGATATAATTGAGATTACCGCCTGGCCTCATTTTCGCCTCGATGTTCGTTGGGTCGAGGTGTATGGAGGTAAGCGGTTGCAAAAAATAGCGGTAGCCATTTCCTTCTTTCTTATAATCTTCCCACGATTTACCGAGATCCCTTTCAATTTGCGCCGCCGCGTAGGTGTCAACCATCTTTGGAAACTTCGCCTCTAGTGCGTCCGGGTTCGCATCGGGTTTCAGCAGGACATATACGTGGGCTGAGAACGTGATGAAATTCGTTTTGACGCCGCCGGCGAATACCTCTTCAGACCATTTACCAAGAAAGTCAAATTTGAAGTGTGAGTTCTCCGGCACATTTTCACATACACCAGTGACTGTAAAATCCTGATTGAAGATTTTGATCGTCTTTCCCACTGGGTCATCGGTTCCAAAATACCGCCTGGCAGTTTCTTTTGTGATGACCAGATCTGAAAGCTTGGAGAGTACTTTCTTCGGATCGCCCTTAAGGAGGCGAATGCTAAATACGTCGAAGAAGTTGGAATCAGCAGCCATGATATACTGCTCTTCAAATTGTTTTACCTCCTGCCGGTCGTTGGTATAATTAACTATTGAGTTGTTTGGGCCTCCCATCCTTACCACCGTGCTTACTTCAGGGAAATCCCTTTGAATAGCGTCAGCATAGGAGTGCGGGATAATGGCATAGTTCGTCGTGTGATTCGGGTATTTTCTCGCTAATGCAACCTTATAAATATGGTCTGCATTGGCGTTGAAGGTATCGTAGGAAAACTCATCTACGACGAACATTGTAATGAGCAAACAACTCGCAATCCCCACAGAAAGACCCAGTACATTAATGATGGTATACACCTTTTGCTTGAGGAGACTCCGCACCGCTATTTTCAGGTAGTTCTTTATCATAATGGAGGATATTAACCAAAAGCTAATGTCAATCTGCATGCCATTTCGGCCATGACAAATTGGTGGATTCAGACCGTATTTGGTCGTGAAGGTGGGAAAGCAATGTTCGATTAAGAAAAATACCGTCCAATAACGGACTTTCAGGGTTGCAGCATGCGCAGCAATGTGGTCAGGCGGGACTTCAGATTCCGGCGGTCAACAATGAAATCCAGGAACCCGTGATCTAAAACAAATTCGGCACTCTGGAAATCCTTTGGCAGATCCTTGCCAATAGTTTCCCTGATGACCCGTGGTCCTGCAAAACCGATCAGCGCACCTGGCTCTGCGATATTAAAATCGCCTAACATTGCATATGACGCGGTTACACCACCCGTTGTAGGATCTGTAAGCAACGAGATGTAAGGAATTCCTGCCTGGTCCATCAACGCGATCTTAGCTGATGTCTTTGCCATTTGCATCAGGGATAGTCCTGCCTCCATCATCCGTGCGCCGCCAGATCTTGAGATCATAAGAAAAGGCTTTTTGTGTTTAATGCTATGGTCGATCGCCCGTGCTATCTTTTCTCCCACAACGGAACCCATAGAGCCACCTATGAAACTGAAGTCCATACAACCTATGGTTATCTCCAGGCCTCCCATCTTTCCGTAGGCTGTTCTTACGGCATCCTTTAGCTGTGCTTTTTCCTGGGTTTCTTTGATTCTCTTGGGGTAAGGCTTTGTATCCTTGAAATTCAGGGGATCAGCAGATTCCATTGCCGCATCAAGTTCAGTGAACTTGTTGTCGTCGAACAGCACTTCGAAATATTCTTCCGAACCAATGCGCACATGATAGTCTTCATCAGGAACAACATAGGCGTTGTTCTTCAATTCGCGGGTATGAACAATCTTACCCGCTGGCGATTTAAACCATAGTCCATCAGGAACTTCACGTTTTGACTCGGTAGGGGTTAGAATTCCTTTGTCACTGCGTTTGAACCAAGACATACTTGAAAACTTTAAGAAAAACAAAAGCCGTTGACGTGATCAACGGCTGTAAGAAAGTATTATGCCAGATCGATGCTCTTATCTAGATAAACGTCCTGAATGGCATTGAGTATCTCAACGCCCTCTTTGATGGGACGTTGAAATGCCTTGCGACCTGAAATGAGTCCCATCCCTCCGGCACGCTTGTTAATAACGGCAGTGCGAAGTGCATCGGCAAGATCGCTATCGCCCTTAGATTCACCACCTGAACTGATCAAACCGGCGCGACCCATGAAGCAATTTGCAACCTGGTACCGGCACAGATCTATTGGATGTTCACTGGTCAGCTCAGTATATATTCTCTCGTCGAGCTTGCCATAGCTGCTCCCTCCTGTGTTCAGGGCTTTGTAACCACCGTTGTTGATGGCAAGTTTTTGTTTGATGATGTCCGCCTGGATTGTTACGCCCAGGTGATTGGCCTGCCCAGTCAAATCAGCAGATACGTGATAATCGACGCCGCCAGATTTGAAGGCATTATTTCGGGTATAGCACCACAGGATGGTTGCCATGCCAAGACTGCGTGCACGCTCAAATGCTTGTGCGACTTCTACAATCTGACGTGTTGCATCGTCTGATCCGAAATAGATCGTAGCACCAACAGCAACGGCACCCAGGTTCCATGCATCTGCAACTGATCCAAACATGATCTGTTCAGCTTTGTTCGGATAGGTCAGCAATTCGTTGTGATTGATCTTTACGATGAATGGTATTCTATGTGCGTATTTACGCGACATGATAGCCAGTGCCCCGAACGTTGTGGCCACTGCATTACAACCTCCCGCAATCGCCAGTTTGATGATATTTTCGGGATCAAAATAAATTGGATTCTTTGCAAACGATGCCCCAGCACTGTGTTCAATACCCTGATCAATAGGGAGTATTGAAAGATACCCTGTGTTCGCGAGGCGGCCAGATCCAAACAAGGACTGAAGACTGCGCAGAACTTGTGGACTTCTATTGCTGGCTACAAAAATTCTGTCTACAAAATCTGGGGTGGGCGTGTGAAGTACATCTTTGGAAATTGTCTTGCTTTTATGTGTTAGCAGGTAGTCTGCATCCTTACCTAAAAGCTCAGCGATATTTCTTGCCATAGTGGTTTTTTATGCGAGGGGACAAAGTTATTAATAATTTAATAGTATGCTAATGGAGTTGAATTTCACGGTTTTTTTCGCTTTTCAATCGTGTTCAGACCAAATCGATTGGTCCAAAAAAAAAGCCATCTATTAAAGATGGCTTGCAATGCTTCTTGGATGACTATGCAATATCGATTAGATCTTCTCTCTGATACGAGCTGCCTTACCTTGCTTACCTTTCAGGTAGTATAACTTGGCCCTTCTTACTCGTCCTTCTTTCACAACTTCGATCTTGTCAATGGTTGGAGATATCAGCGGGAATATACGCTCCACACCCACGCCATTGGACACCTTGCGTACCGTAAAGGTTTCGCCGGCAGTAGATCCACCTTTGCGTTGGATAACGGTCCCCTGGAATTGCTGAACGCGCTCCTTGTTACCTTCCTTGATTTTAACGTGTACGTTCACGGTGTCTCCTGGACGAAAGACGGGCAGGGTCTCACGAACTTTTGCGAATTCCTGCTCTACAAGTTTAATAAGATCGGCCATAACTCGATGGTTTGAAAATTGGACTGCAAATGTAGGGAAAGAATTGAAATTAGGGAAGTCGGACTCCAGAATGTTTAAATATGCGTTTTCAACCGTTTTCCAGCAATCCGGGCCTTCTTTTCTGGGTTCTTTCCAATGATTGCTCATGCCGCCAGCGTTCGATATTAGCCTGATGACCTGACAATAATACCTCCGGAACCGACCATCCACGGTATTCGGCTGGCCGGGTATAAACCGGAGGCGCGATAAGATCATCCTGGAAGGAGTCGCTTAAGGCCGAGGTCTCGTCAGATAATACGCCCGGGATTAGCCTGATGACTGCGTCTGCGATCACCGCCGCCGCCAGCTCCCCTCCGGAAAGCACATAATCTCCAATACTGATCTCACGGGTAATAAGATGCTCCCTGACCCTTTCGTCGACTCCCTTGTAGTGGCCGCAGAGTAATATGATGTTGTGTTTTAGACTCAGCTCATTAGCCATGGGCTGCGTTAATCTGGCGCCGTCTGGACTGGTATAGATTATTTCGTCGTAACTGCGCTTTGCTTTCAACGCTGTTATGCAATTGTCGATCGGCTCGATCATCATCACCATTCCGGCGCCGCCACCAAAAGCATAATCATCCGTCGTTCGGTGCTTGCTGGTCGCATACTCCCTCAGGTCTATGAGGTTCACTTCCACAAGACCTTTCGCCTGCGCCCGCTTCAAAATGGAATCCGAAAAAGGGCTTTCGATCAATCGGGGTAGACAAGTGATAATATCGATGCGCATGTTGTCAGGTGAATCAAATATCTAAAAAACCATCGGGAAGGTTTACGGTAATCAGCCTTTTGGTCTTGTTGATGGAACGAATAAAAGGACCATTAATAGGGATAAGGATCTCTTTCCCATTGTGATCGATTACCAGCAGGCGGTTGACCCCGGCCTGCATGATGTGCTGAATCTTCCCCAAAGACCCAACTGTTTCATCATGAACGCTAAAATCGATCACCTCATCGTCATAAAATTCACCGCGGCCTCTTTTTGGCCTGGTTGTTTTTTCAACATAGACTGATTTGCGGACCAATATCGCAGCCTGTTCAATGTTATCAACGTCCTCGAGCTTAACAAACGCCTTTGCTCCGCGGACCGAAATTGAAGTGACGAAATAGGGGACGATCTGATTGTCCTCGCCAATGAAGAAGGTTTTTTGATCTGACAGTCCTGAAGGAGCTTCACTGCCCAACACCAGGGTGACGTCTCCCTTCAGTCCGTGGGTTTTTTGAACGTAACCGATTTTAAAACACAACTCCGATCGCATATATGGTGTCCGAACAGCGTGTAAAGAAAAGAAAATGCCAATGCATGTTGATGCATTGGCATTTCGTGACCTATTATTATGAATTAAGCCTGTTCTGTTGGTTCTGTCTTAGGTGCTTCACCTTCAGCAGGAGCTGCTTCCGTTTCAACAGGAGCTGTAACCACCTCAGCTTTTTTGCGAATAGCCTCAGCACGCGCTTCTTTGATCTTCGTTTCTGCCGCTTTTCTTGCCTTCGATATAGCTTCTTTAGATTGAGATGCCTTGTCGCGTTTCGCATCGATCTTCGTAGTCTTGCTCTGAATCCATTCATTGAGCTTTGCATCGGCCTGGTCTTGGGTAAGTGCTCCCTTGATAACGCCAATTTGCAAATGCTTTTTCAGCATAATACCACGGTAAGAGAGCATAGCCTTGACTGTATCTGAGGGCTGAGCACCGTTCATGAGCCATTTGAATGCCTTTTCGTCATTCAGGTCAATGGTTGCGGGTACTGTAAGGGGATTATAAGTTCCGATCTTTTCAATGAAACGGCCATCGCGTGGGGCCCTGGCATCGGCTACGACCACGTCGTACATCGCCAGTTTCTTGCGGCCTCTGCGGGCCAATCTGATTTTAACCATGAGTGTCTAGTTTTAAATGTTTGGATCTCGTCCAGTTTTTTAAGGACCGCAAAGTTAGACGTTTTTTTTGTTTTGACAATTCCGGCGTGAGGGAATCGGGGAGGAATGCGGCGTAAAAGCTAATATTCGTCTAAGCGATTATGCAATTTTTTTAATTTATGTCTCTTCTATACCTTTACCCGCTCTATTAAAAACATGGATAATTATTCATATATATCGAATGCGGAAGTTGGTTATCTCGATCAACTCTACCAAAGTTATAAGAAAGACCCGTCCTCTGTTGACCCAACATGGCAGAAGTTTTTCGAAGGTTACGATTTCTCGGCACAGCGTGCGCAGGGAAATGGAAGCGGGACTAAAACCGACGATTCCCTTTCCATCAAGGAAACTCAGGTAAGGAACCTCATCTTTGTGTATCGTTCGTTTGGGCACCTTAAGTCCAAAACAAATCCCGTCCGCGAACGCAGAAACCACCATGTGAACTTCGATCATACCAGCGTCGGCCTTACTGACTCGGATCTGGATCTTGAGTTTGATGTGGCGGCAGAGATCGGAATGGGAAGGACAACGCTAAGAAAGATCATCGAAAGGCTTAAAGCAATCTTCCTCGGACCGGTTGGTTTTGAATACAACTTCATTCGCAATGATGCCATTCGCCAGTGGTTCTTTGAAAAATGCGAACGGGAGTACTACAAGTATAATCCCTCCATTGAAGAAAAGAAGGACATCCTAACGAAACTCAACGAGGCTGTTGTTTTTGAGAACTTTCTTCACACAAAATTTCTAGGACAAAAAAGATTTTCCCTTGAAGGAGGAGAAAATACTATTCCTGCGCTTCAAACGATCGTCAACAAAGCTGCGGAACTGGGTGTCAAGGAAATTGTTATAGGCATGGCCCACCGCGGACGCCTGAATGTACTCTCCAATATTCTCGGCAAAACCTATGAACAGATCTTTACGGAATTTGAAGGCAATGTAAATCCGGAACATACGATGGGTGACGGTGATGTTAAGTATCACCTCGGGTATTCTAGTCACATCAATACCCCTTCCGGTAAAAGTATATATCTCAAACTAACGCCAAACCCGTCTCACCTGGAGGCGGTTGATCCCTTGGTCCTTGGTTATACCCGTGGACAGATGGACGACGAATACAAGGGAGACCTGACCAACGGTATGGCCATACTCATCCATGGTGACGCCGCATTGGCGGGCCAGGGCATTGTTTATGAAATATTGCAAATGTCAGGACTGCCAGGATATACAACCGGTGGCACGATACATTTTGTCATTAACAACCAGGTTGGATTCACGACTGACTACGATGACGCACGTACCAGTATATACTGCACAGACCTCGCGAAGATCGTTGACGCGCCGGTACTCCACGTTAATGGAGATGACGCCGAAGCGGTAAGCTTTGTATCTAAGCTGGCTGTCGAGTATCGTCAAAAGTTCCAACAGGATATTTTCGTCGATATGTTGTGTTACCGTCGTCATGGTCACAACGAAAGTGATGAACCTAAATTCACGCAGCCAAAGCTTTATAACATTATAGCCAAGCATGAAAATCCTCGCGAGATCTACGTTAAAAAGCTCGTTGAACGCGGCGATGTAGATGCGGCCCTTGCGGATGAGATGGACAAAAATTTCAGGAATCAACTCCAGGACAGGCTGAATGAAGTGAAGCAAAAACCGCTTCCCTATAAGCCTCAGAAGATGGAAGAGGAATGGGATCAAATGCGATGGGCGAAACCTGAAGACTTCGACAAATCGCCTGAAACTGGCGTTGGCGAGGCTGAGATCGCAAAGATCGCTAAAGCACTTACAACCATCCCAGAAGGCTTCAAGCCATTGAAGCAAATCGAGAAATTATTGAAGGACCGGACCGCAGCTTATTTTGAAACGAAGGTCCTTGGTTGGGCAGAGGCTGAACTACTGGCCTATGGCTCGTTGATCATGGAGAAGACCCCGGTCAGAATGTCGGGGCAGGATGTTCGTCGTGGTACGTTTTCACACCGTCATGCGTATTTCTTTGATGCCAACACCAATGAACCGTACTGTGGACTGAACAATATCGACAAGAATCAGCAGCGATTCGATATTTACAATTCGTTGTTATCTGAGTTCGGTGTTTTAGGTTTTGAATACGGCTATGCTATGTCTTCTCCACGCGCCCTGGTGATCTGGGAAGCTCAATTTGGAGATTTTGTAAATGGTGCGCAGGTGATCATCGATCAATTTATATCCAGCGCGGAGTCCAAGTGGCAACGCATGAACGGATTGGTGATGCTCCTGCCACACGGGTATGAAGGTCAGGGGCCGGAACATTCCAGCTGTCGACCTGAACGATTTTTACAACTGTCGGCGGAATATAATATGGTGGTGTCTAACCCGACCACACCTGCGAATTTCTTCCACCTGCTTCGACGGCAGGTAGCCTGGCCGTTCCGGAAGCCTTGTGTTGTATTCTCTCCCAAATCTTTGCTTAGACATCCGGCAGTAATTTCACCTTTGAAGGATTTTACGTCAGGTACTTTTCTTGAGGTAATTGATGACAGCAATGTTTCACCAAAGGACGTTAAGCGAATCATACTGTGTTCCGGAAAGATCTATTACGATTTATTAGAAACACAGCAAAAGAAAAAGATCAAAGACACCGCCATCGTAAGGATGGAGCAATTGCATCCATTCCCCGAGAAACAGCTTAAGAACGTTTTGAAGAAGTACAAGGATGCTAAACTTGTCTGGGCGCAGGAAGAACCTTCAAATATGGGCTGCTTGTCATACATGCTCCGGATGATGCCAAAATATAATTTTGAGATTGTGTCCCGCAAGGCCAGTGCTTCGCCTGCTACAGGATTTTCCAAGATTCATAAAGTGGAACAGGAAAAGATCGTAAACAAAGCTTTCGAAATATAAGCGAGCGATCCACGGTGTCCTTACAGATGCCTGCGGTGAAGTGCGCACAAATTATTTTTAATAAAAAAAACTGAATGGCAATTCAAATCAAAGTACCAGCTGTCGGTGAGTCAATCACAGAAGTAACCATCGCCAACTGGTTGAAAAAAGATGGTGACGTAGTTAAACTTGATGAGCCCATCGCCGAACTGGAATCAGACAAGGCAACATTTGAACTCACGGCGTCTAGCGCGGGGGTTTTAAAGATCATCAAACCTGAGGGTTCTACCGTGCCCATTGGGGAATTGCTCTGCGAAATTGAACCTGGGGCAACCGCGTCCGCGCCAGAGGCCGCGAAAGCAAGTCAGCCCGCGGCCGCACCATCGGCACAGACCTCATCTGCTCCCGCAGCGGGACAGGCCCCGTCCGCGCCCGTTGCACCAAAAGCTACAGGAGGAGTAAAGGAAATGAAGGTGCCTACTGTTGGAGAATCCATTACTGAAGTTACCATATCGACGTGGTTGAAGAAGGATGGCGACCAGGTCGCCCTGGATGAGATCATCGCCGAGGTTGAGTCGGATAAAGCCACATTTGAACTGCCGGCAGAAGCAACTGGTATACTGCGCATTGTTGCCAAGGAAAAAGAAACACTTCCAATCGGTGGTCTCATCTGCAAGATAGAGATCACAGAAGGCGCAACCGCGGCTAAGCAGTCGCAAGCTAGCCCCGCTGCATCTCCTGATAAATCCTATGCCGCTGGTCATCCATCACCGGCCGCGGCGAAGATCCTTGATGAAAAAGGCGTACCCGGTAGTCAGGTTACTGGCACCGGTGTTGGCGGGCGTATCACAAAGGATGATGCTCAGAAGGTCCAGCCTGCACCAGCCGCAAAAGCTGACCCCAAGGCTCAAACGCCATCGACTCCGCCCGCGATCGCCGGTGGAGGCCGGAATGTAAGGAACGAAAAGATGACTTCATTGCGCAGAACGATCGCGAAACGATTGGTCGCTGTGAAGAATGAAACAGCCATGCTCACCACCTTCAACGAAGTTGATATGAAACCGGTGATGGATTTGCGCGGCCGCTACAAAGACAAATTCAAGGAGAAGTACGGTGTAGGTTTGGGATTTATGTCCTTCTTCACCAAGGCGGTTTGTATTGGATTGAAAGAGTTTCCGGCAGTTAACGCATCTATTAATGGAGATGAGATCGTCTATCATGACTATTGTGATGTATCCATCGCTGTATCGACTCCTCGCGGACTGGTTGTTCCAGTCATCAGAAATGCCGAATCATTGACATTCGATCAAATTGAAAGCGAAGTGGTAAGACTTGCCACGAGAAGTAGAGATGGAAAGTTGTCCATAGAAGAAATGACCGGTGGGACATTCTCGATCACAAACGGAGGCGTGTTTGGATCAATGCTTTCAACGCCGATCCTTAACCCTCCGCAATCGGCTATTCTTGGTATGCACAATATTGTTGAACGACCTATTGCAAGGAACGGTGAAGTTGTCATCAGGCCTATCATGTACCTTGCCCTGTCTTACGATCACCGTATCGTCGATGGCCGCGAATCTGTGAGCTTCCTCGTCCGTGTGAAAGAACTACTGGAGGATCCCGGACGTTTGATATTGGGAGTTTAAACGTCAACAGCAATCACCTTATTTTCGAAACAAGATCTAACATGCAATACAACGTCGTCGTTATTGGCTCAGGCCCTGGAGGATACGTAGCGGCTATACGGTGCGCTCAACTTGGATTCAAGACAGCCATCATTGAAAAGTACAATACATTGGGAGGAACCTGTTTGAACGTTGGATGTATCCCTTCGAAAGCGCTGTTGGATTCTTCAGAACATTTTATCAATGCTAAATCGCATTTTAAAGAGCACGGCATCGAGATACCGGACCCGCGATTAAATCTAGTGCAGATGATAAAAAGGAAGTCTGATGTGGTAAAGTCCAATGTAGACGGCATTGCCTTTCTGATGAAAAAGAACAAGATCGATGTACACACTGGGGTCGGTTCCTTTGTTGATAAGAATACGATCAAGATTACATCGAGTGATGGCAAGGAAACCAGCATCACAACCGACAAAGTAATTGTTGCCACCGGGTCAAAACCCACGCCGCTGCCATTCGCACCGTTCGACAAAAAGCGGATCATTTCCAGTACAGAATGCCTGGAGCTAAAGGAGCTTCCCAAACACCTCATCGTCATCGGCGGTGGCGTAATTGGAATGGAACTGGGATCTGTTTACGCCCGCATAGGTTCTAAGGTGACGGTGGTGGAATTCTTAGATAGCCTGATACCCACGATGGATGGGACGATGGGCAAGGAACTGCTGAAAGTCACAAAGAAACTGGGAATGGACTTTTACCTTGGTCACAAGGTCACATCACTTGAAGTCAAGGGTGATCAAGTATTGCTCAAAGCAGAAGGCAAAGACGCCAAGGTACTGGAGCTAACAGGTGATTATTGCCTGGTGAGCATAGGACGCCGTCCTTATACGGATGGGCTGGGGCTTGACAAGATCGGAATCCAAACAGTAAAGGGTCAGATTCCTGTAGACGATCACCTGAAGACGAGCGTTGACAATGTTTATGCGATCGGCGATGTTGTCCGCGGTGCAATGCTCGCCCATAAAGCCGAAGAGGAAGGAGTTTTTGTAGCGGAGCAAATGAATGGACAGAAGCCACACATTAATTACCTGCTGATACCCGGTGTAGTTTATACATGGCCGGAAGTGGCAAGTGTAGGGTATACGGAAGAACAATTAAAAACGCAGGGACGGGCTTACAAAACAGGAAGTTTTCCCTATAAGGCCCTTGGCAGAGCGCGGGCAAGTATGGACACGGACGGGTTGGTTAAAGTTTTGGCCGACAAGCAAACCGACGAAATACTAGGTATGCATATTATCGGTGCGCGCGCTGCGGATATGATAGCAGCTGGCGTAACGGCTATGGAATTCAGGGCGTCAGCTGAGGATGTTGCGCGCATGTCGCATGCTCATCCAACATACATGGAGGCCGTAAAGGAGGCTTGTCTTGCCGCAACAGCGAACAGGCCAATTCATATATAATCGTTCAACGTAAGTCTTTGGCTATTGACGCTCGTTTGAACGCTCCCCTTTTTCTCAGGACGTACTGCATATAAGCCCGCATCATGAGCGCTACAACGAGCGGGATAAGCGATATATTTAATTGCTGAGGCAAAAAGAACCACCCCCCCAGCAGAAAAAGTTGAATTAATGCCGTCAAGAGAAAATATCCTTTGAGCCAGGGAGGGTTCTTAATGAAAGCCAGAACAGCAATAAAATGTGTGGGTAGCGCCCATATTATATTCAAATTGTTCGCGGAAGCTTTGTGATCAGTGAAGAACCAGAGTAGAACAAGAACTATTCCGAGCAGGCCTGAGAGGCCGAATAGCAATACATCGAACCAGCCAGACAGATCCTGCTTTCTAAAGTCCCTTCCGCACAGAATGATCGCGATGAGGGCTAAAAATCCAAAAACGTACATCGGATGCATCACGAACGAGGCTCTTTCGGGCTGCGATTCATAAACGATCTTTTTACTGGCCACTAGCGGTATCGTTGCGCTGTCGTTCATGATTGTAGCGTGATCGAAACCCGATTCTATGTATCCCGGCAAAAACATATGTTGATAGGGTGTCGGAACGATGTCGATTGGCATGCCCTGGCCTATATCAATCCCAAGATCACCCCACGGATAGTTAATAAGATAGATATCGGTTAACTGCCTTATCGTGTAATGGGTTTTTACATAGGATCCATCAAACCTGACACTATCATCGAAAACTTTGACAAACGCATCGCGGACTCTTGTTGCACAATTGTCATAATAGGGATCATACCAATATGCCCTATTCTCAGGCAAAGCATTCCAGCTCAGGAAGTCATACAACCTCTGTTTTTGAGGCAAGGTTAAATTAAGGAGCTGCTCGTGGAGAAAGCGATTGTTGTCAATATAAGACTGCTCGAAATGCTGGTAATCATACGCCCCCAGAAGATAGTTATTAGATCCCCTCGCGAAATTGAGATAGAAGTCCGGCTGGTTAAAGTCGAAGACACCGTAGTTGAACACATAATCGATCCCAAGTTCCAGATCAAGTACGCGAATAGCCGTATGACCGAAAGCCAAATAAACAACATCCGGGTCGGGACCGCATGTAATGATAGAGATCTTTGAATGATTCGTCAGCTGCTGACCAAGGCTGTTGGTGAACATGAACAGGACTAATATTCCGAAAAAACACTTTTTCATAGCTCCAATATGGCGGCAAGATAAGCCTCTTTCCATATCCCTAATGTTGAATTTGTGGTTACTTTGTAGCGGCATGATACGTAATATAACGGACACCCTCAACCTCATTTCAAAAACGTCCCCTTCACGGGCTTTCAACGCTTCCCGTATTTTTTCAAGTTATCAACTATCACACTTCACGCAAAAGCCATCGATTTCAGGATTGCCAATCAGCATCTCTTTTGAGCCCACAACGTCATGCAATCTTCGCTGTCCCGAATGCCCTAGTGGATTGCGTTCCTTTACGAGGCCTACGGGAATGCTGGATCCGGAATTATTCAAGAATGTGCTGGATCAACTTTCCACAACACTAAGCTACCTCACGTTTTACTTTCAGGGAGAACCTTTTCTTCATCCGCAATTTCTTGATATGGTCAGCTATGCCAGTCGTAAAGGGATATACACAGCTACGTCAACCAATGCTCACTATTTAAAGGAAGATGTGGCTGAGGCAACTGTGTCTTCATCGCTGGATAGGCTTATCATTTCCATTGATGGCACGACGCAGGAAACATATCAGTCATACCGTATAGGGGGATCGTTAGAAAAAGTGATGGATGGAGCGGAGCGCATCATTCGTTGGAAGAAAAAACTAAAGTCGTCTACGCCCCACGTGATTTTTCAATTTTTGGTCGTTAAACCAAACGAACATCAGATCGCGGATGTGTATGATCTCGCAAAAAGAATTGGCGTTGATGAAGTGGTTTTGAAAACTGCACAGATCTATGATTTTGAAGCTGGTTCAGACTTAATACCAACGCAGGAACGGTATGCCCGCTATCAAAGAAAGACGGACGGCTCGTATGAGATCAAGAATAAACTATTGAATGAGTGCTGGAAGATGTGGAACAGCTGCGTAATCACATGGGATGGAAGGGTTGTACCATGTTGTTTTGATAAGGATGCGCACCATGTTATGGGAGATCTGACCAAGGAATCCTTTTACAGTATCTGGCACGGAGAAAAATACAATGCGTTCCGAACGACCTTATTGCGATCAAGAAACGAAATTGAAATTTGTAAGAATTGTACGTCTGGCACCCAGGTATGGGGATAACGAAAGAAGATTACAAGCCCTTGTTTCTGAGTTCTGCTTCTATTTTTTGAAAGTCAACGGCCCCACACTTGCCGCACCCTGTCGTACATCCCGCCTTTGTCTGAAAGCTCTTGTAAATGAGCCATCCGACATAGCTGAGCGCAGCCAAGAAAATTAGCACGAGTATCACTTGCTGAAACATCATTGCAATATTAAGGATTCTAACGCTTCAACGCACGCAGCGTCCTATTAATTCCCTTCTCCTTTGCAAGACAGTGTCAGTATCAAATACCGACCGCTTCCGGACATCGCTGGACATATTCGAACATCGTTTGTGCGAATTTCGCTCTAAAGTGCACATTAATCGCTGGCATTGATTTGGTTAAACCGGCATGGAGAAAACTGCTTATGCTTAAGAACTATCTAAAAACCGCGTTCCGAACGCTTATTCGCCAGGGCGGCAGCTCGATGATCAACATAGCGGGGTTGACCATGGGTATAACCTGCAGTCTTGTATTGTTTCTACTCGTCAGGCATCTGTCCAGCTTTGATAATTTCCATTCCAAGCGTGATCGCGTCTTCCGCGTAGTAAATGAATCCCAGGGAAACCAGGGCCGGAACTATTCAGCAGGCGTTCCATCAGTGCTGCCAGATGCTTTCCAGTTGGATTTTCCGGAAGCCGAAGAAGTTACGTTTCTTTCATACAGGTCTGGAAGCACCATCATAATACCACAGCGAACCGGCGAACCTAAGTTATATAGCGAGGAGGCGGGAACTGTTTTCGCTCAGTCAAATTTCTTTAAGATTTTTGATCACGCAATTGTATCAGGAGAAAAGCAAAACGCCCTGGACGATCCAAACAAAGCGATCATCTCAAAGCGTTGGGCAATGAAATTCTTTGGGAAGGAAGATGCGTTGGGCGAGGTTGTTAAAGTCACCGACAAAGAGTATAAGATCGCCGCCATCATGGAGGATCCTCCAAATAATACAGACTTTCCATTTGATCTGATGTTGTCTTACTCAACAATCAAAAGTAAGAATGAGGCCAGTGGATGGAATAGCATCTGGAGCGATGAACAATGTTACTTTCTGTTAAAAAATCATGATGATCTTGCCAGGATTGAAAGCAAGATGCCGGCATTCACCGCGAAATATCTGGGCAAGGAGGATCCTAATAAGACGCAATACACGATTCAGCCATTGTCCGAACTTCATTATGATGATCGCTATGGAACATTTAGCTACAATACCACCAGTAAGAATATTCTGGTAGCGCTAAGCGTGATTGCCATGATACTAATACTGACGGCCTGTATCAATTTTATAAATCTTGCGACTGCCGAGGCGATCAAACGTTCGAAAGAGGTTGGCATCCGAAAGACGCTTGGGAGTACGCGCGGCCAGCTGATTCGTCAGTTCCTTGGGGAAACAACAATCGTTGCACTCATTGCAACCCTTGCCTCGCTGGCGGCGGCACAACTTGCACTCACCTTTCTCAATCCATTCCTTGACCTCCAGCTACGTCTTGATTTTGTGCATGACCCTATGCTATGGTTGTTTCTAATACTGGTGACAGCGACGATAGCATTGTTATCAGGATTGTATCCGGCGTTTATTGTTTCCGGTTACAATCCCGTCCTTGCCTTGAAAAATCTGATCAGCAACAAGAATTCATCAGGCTATAACATGAGGCGGGCGCTCGTAGTCACTCAATTCATTATTTCACAGTTCTTCATTTTCGGTACCATCATTCTTATCAATCAGATGGAGTATTTTCGCAACAAGGATCTTGGATTTAAGAAAGACGCGATTATTATTGTTCCAATCCCAGAGCAAGGCGAACTTGGCGTTTCGGGACCTTCTACGAAGATGAGAACGCTTCGCGATGAAGTAAGGCGGATGCCTGGCGTGACAGAAGCAAGTCTTAGTCGGTCACCACCTTCGTCGGGAAATGTTTCCATGACAACGCTTAACATTGAAGGAAAGGAGGATCACTTTGGAACGCAAGTGAAGCCCATCGATGGGCAGTATGTGGACCTGTTTGGCCTGCATTTGATTGCCGGACACAACATTGCTGACCTCGACACTGCACAGGGTTTCTTAGTAAATGAAAAATTCTGTAGCACGGTAGGGTATACTCCTGATAACGCAGTTGGTAAGATCATTACCATGTGGGGAAGACACTTGCCAATCGTCGGTGTGGTGAATGATTTCCATACAGTATCACTGAGGGAACCCATTGAGGCGACGCTGTTAATGAATAACATCAGCAGCTACGAAACACTTTCGATTCAAGTGGACCTGACCCAGGTGCAGCATGTTATTGATCAGCTTAAACCCCGTTGGCAGGCGACGTACAGCGAGTACATATTCGACTATCAATTTCTCGATCAGCAGATCGCTGAATTTTATGAAAGCGAAAATCGAATGTCCGGTCTGCTCGGTATATTTTCTTCCATTGCTATTTTCATAGGATGTCTGGGTTTGTTTGGACTTGCAACATTTTTGGCGAATCAAAAAACGAAAGAGATTGGCGTGAGAAAGGTATTGGGCGCATCGGTAAACAGCATCGTCTTTTTGTTCTCGGCCGAATATGTCAAGTTGATTTTTATTGGATTTATCATCTCGGCGCCACTGGCCTGGTATATCATGAATGGATTCCTGGAAGAGTTCACCTATAGAATAGAGATAGGGCCAGGAATATTCTTACTAGGGCTGATTTCCACGCTACTGATTGCTACACTTACCGTCGGTTACAGATCTTTCAGATCGGCTACTGCCAACCCGGCCAATTCTCTGCGCTCGGAATAAAACCTGCAAGACAACGGCACCAGATCCCCTCGAATTTTTGTCGAGGGGATTTTTTTTACCGGCCAATAACAGGAATATACCTCATAGCGATTTTTCGCCCGATATTCCAGGGTGCAGTCTTCCGGAGTTAGAAAATCAAATTATCTTTCGAAACATTCCCCCACTATGAAAGACCTTATACTGCCAGTTGTGTTGAGTTTGGTATCATGTTGCTGTATTGCTCAGAGAGCGCTTCAACCGGCAGATGTATACAAAATCCGCCATGTAGAAGATCCCGACGTTTCTCCAGATAAAAAATGGATTGCGTACGTAGTTTCCACTGCTGATTCGTCTGCAGATAAGAACGATGATAACGTATGGATGACGGCAGTCGATGGAAGTGGATCGGTGCAGCTCACCTATTCAAAAGAAGGTGAAGGTACGCCGCGTTGGAGCCCGGATAATAAGTGGCTAAGCTTTATCTCATCGCGTAATGAGGCAAAGGAAAAATCCGAATTGTGGTTGATGGACAGACGAGGTGGGGAGGCAAAGCAACTCACGCGCTTCAAAGTAAACATCAGTGATTATGCCTGGAGTCCTGACTCAAAAAAGATAGTATTCGTGATCGCAGATCAGGAAATCAAAGTCGACAGCGTTAAAGACAAAACGGCGAAGCCTATCGTTATTGATCGCTATCATTTTAAGGCGGATGGCAGTGGATACCTTGAGAACAAATACGATCATTTATATCTGTTCGACCTTGAACGAAACAAACTCGATACGTTGACAAAGGGGAATTATGACCAATCGGATCCCGTTTGGTCACCCGATGGCAAATTCATTGCATTTACCAGTAACAGGACTACGGATCCGGACCGGAACACCAATGAAGACATTTGGGTTGTTGAAGCTAAGGCACATGCAACTCCCCGAAGGCTAACCACCTGGGAAGATTATGACAAGAAACCCAACTGGAGTGCCGATGGTAAATCCATTGCATACCTTAGATCCATTTCACCAGAGTGGGATTCATACGATGAACCGCATCTTGCAATCATTCCTGTTTCAGGAGGACAACCCACAATATTGACGAAGGCATTAGACAGGCCGGTTAATGATCCTCAATGGTCATCAGATGGAAAGTCAATACTGGCTATTATCGAGGATGACCGCCAAAGATATATCATGTCCTTTGATCCAGCTTCCGGCAAGTATAAGAAGTTATCAACAGGGGACAACAGCGTTACCGTTGTGAAGCCCTTGGATGCTTTGCGAAATGTCGTCTTAATGAGTCTACCATCCCGTCCAGCAGAATTGTATATCCTGGAAAACGAAAAGTTCAAAAAGCTTACGACCCACAATGACGATTTTGTAAAGGCGCATTCTTTTGCAACGGCTGAAGGCTTTACATTTAAGAACAAGGATGGTGGAACAATAGGTGGAATATTGTATAGGCCTCACGGCAAGGCCACGGAAAAGAAACTTCCTCTAATCCTATGGATTCACGGTGGGCCCGTTGCGCAAGACGAGTACGAATTCGACCTCACCATACAAATGTTGGCGGCGCAGGGATATGCACTGGCTGCGATCAACTACCGGGGAAGCAATGGGAAGGGATACAGTTTTTCGCGTGCCATTTTTGGTGATTGGGGAAACCATGAAGTTGTTGACTTGCTTGCAGGGGTGGACTACCTGATCGATGCAGGTATTGCAGATCCCAAAAGATTGGGGATCGGGGGTTGGAGTTATGGAGGCATCCTCACTGACTATGTTACCGCTACCGATCAGCGTTTCAAAGCAGCGGCGAGTGGCGCTGGAAGCGCCATGCAACTGTCCATGTACGGCACCGACCAGTACGTTCAGCAATATGAAATGGAGCTTGGTGTCCCTTGGAAGAATATGGATAAATGGATGAAGGTGTCTTACCCGTTTTTGAACATCGAAAAAATAAAAACACCAACCTTATATATGGTTGGTGAGAATGATTTTAATGTGCCAGCTGCCGGTAGCGAGCAGATGTACCAAGCGCTTCGTTCAATGGGAATTCCCACCAAACTCGTTATCTATCCCCGACAGCATCATGGGCTTACAGTTCCAAGTTATTGGAAAGACCGGTTTGAGCGTTATACTGCTTGGTTCAAAGTGTATATGAAATAAAAAGAGCCCTTCGTGAGAAGGGCTCTAGAAAACCATTCAACTATTGGAACTGAAACTACTTTTTGTTATCGTTAACTTCTTCGTATTCAACGTCGGAAACATTATTGGCATCTGAGTTACCAGATCCGCCGCCCTGAGGACCTTGATCTGCACCAGTTGGACCACCCTGACCACCTGCTGCGCCGCTGGAAGCGGCGTACATTTCGGTGGATGCAGTTTGCCATGCAGCGTTCAAGGTGCTCATCGCACTCTCTATACCCGCTACATCCTGGTTCTTGTGGGCAGCCTTCAGACTTTCAAGTCCATTTCTGATGGCTGTCTTGTTTCCTTCGGAAAGCTTATCACCGAACTCTTTCAACTGCGTTTCAGTCTGGAAGATCAGTGAATCTGCCTGGTTGATCTTTTCAGCGGTATCCCTTGCCTTCTTGTCGGTTTCAGCGTTGGCCTGAGCCTCTTGCTTCATCTTTTGGATTTCGGCATCGGTAAGTCCTGATGAAGCCTCAATTCTGATTTTCTGTTCTTTGCCGGTTCCCTTATCCTTTGCGGAAACGTGTAGGATACCGTTGGCATCAATATCAAAAGTGACTTCTACTTGCGGTATGCCCCGCGGAGCTGGTGGAATGCCATCAAGATGGAACCGACCGATATTTCTGTTATCCTTCGCCATGGGACGTTCACCTTGCAAAACATGGATCTCCACCGATGGCTGATTATCCGAAGCGGTTGAAAACACTTCTGATTTTTTCGAAGGTATCGTCGTGTTGGATTCAATCAGCTTGGTAAACACACCACCAAGGGTTTCAATACCCAACGACAGTGGAGTTACATCAAGCAGCAAAACATCCTTCACTTCACCTGTCAACACGCCACCTTGTATCGCGGCGCCTACAGCAACTACTTCGTCAGGGTTTACACCTTTGGAGGGTTTCTTCCCAAAAAATTTCTCAACCTCTTCGACGATGCGCGGAATGCGTGTAGAACCACCCACAAGGATCACTTCATCAATTTGTGAAACGTTCACACCAGCATCGGCTATAGCCTTGCGGCAAGGTTCCAATGTTCTACGCACAAGGTCATCAACTAGTTGTTCAAACTTTGCGCGGCTAAGTTTCTTAACAAGGTGCTTTGGCACACCATCGATAGAAGTGACATAAGGTAAGTTTACTTCTGTTTCCATCGAACTTGACAATTCGATCTTAGCCTTTTCTGAAGCTTCCTTCAGACGTTGCAGCGCCATCGGATCTTTTCTCAAGTCTACATTTTCTTCCTTTTGAAATTCGTCTGCAAGCCAGTTCATGATGCGCATGTCGAAGTCATCGCCGCCAAGGTGAACATCACCATTGGTGGATTTTACTTCAAAGACACCGTCGCCCAGCTCCAGGACAGATATATCAAATGTTCCACCGCCGAGATCATAAACGGCGATTTTCATATCACGATTCTTTTTGTCGAGGCCATACGCCAACGCAGCCGCTGTGGGCTCGTTGATAATGCGTTTTACATCAAGTCCCGCAATCTGGCCGGCTTCTTTTGTTGCCTGACGCTCTGCATCATTAAAGTAGGCAGGCACTGTGATCACAGCCTCAGACACCGTAGTTCCAAGATAATCTTCAGCAGTGCTCTTCATTTTCTGAAGGATCATGGCTGAAATTTCCTGTGGCGTATATAGCCTGTCACCGATCCGTACCCTCACAGTATTATTAGGGCCGGATTCAGCGGGGTATGATACCATCTTTTTCTCTTCACTGACTTCACTAAAGTTCTTACCCATGAAGCGCTTGATAGAAGAGACTGTTTTCTTTGGATTGGTTATGGCCTGACGTTTGGCAGGATCGCCTACCTTGCGCTCACCATTGTCCAGGAAGGCAACAATTGAAGGAGTTGTTCTACGTCCTTCGCTATTTGCAATCACCACTGGCTCACTTCCTTCCATGACGGCTACGCAGGAGTTGGTAGTTCCTAAGTCTATTCCAATTATTTTTCCCATATGTTCAGTTTTTGTGTTCTAGTTTTTCAGTTCTAACAACGTCCCCTCTTCAATGCTTATGCCAAGGGCTTTTTGAAGCATTAATGTGACACAATGACAGCAAAAACATGAGGAAATTGAATTTTCGGGCTGGCTCAGGTGGTCCATGATGTCACCAAGACGCCGTCTATCAACCAAGGTCATAGGTTTGTACCGCAGCCCAGAGGCTTAAAACCCAGTTCCGGGCTATTGGGACCAGGTTGTAGGGCTCCTGTCCCAACGATGCGTGGCTAGCTCGTCCAACAGCGACTTTTGCAGCATTTTACCATCGCTTACCGCGATATTTGATTCTGCGTGCTTCAGCTTGCGCATGCCCGGTATGATCGTATGAGCGTCGGCATTCGCCAAAATAAACCGAAGCGCCATTTCAGGCATCGTCATTCCTTTAGGAATAAGCGGCCTCAATGCCTCTGCGTGATCGACACTGGAGTTAAGATTTTCGGGCACAAAATACGTTGACCGCCAGTCGTTCTTTGGAAATTTTGTGTCTTTGGTCAGGGTTCCCGTCAACGTTCCCTCATCAAATGGAACCCTGGCGATCACACCGATATCAAGCTTTTTACAGAGCGGAAAAAGGTTGTCTTCCGGCGCCTGGTCAAAAATATTATAGATCACCTGCACGGCATCGATCAGGCCCGTTTCAAGTGCCTTCAAGCCATTGTCGGGTTGCCAGCGATTAACGCTTATACCAAAGTGTTTAACCTTCCCCTCCTTCTTTAGTTTTTCAACGTCTTTCTTCCCATA